>Ga0209489_100544_pt1 | contig 71739 bp, 30 predicted proteins | sample SiratrowhiteBW_FD_187527 | JGI IMG/M metagenome (GOLD analysis project Ga0209489, IMG submission 187527) | Root nodule microbial communities of legume samples collected from California, USA - Siratro white BW (SPAdes) (version 2) | ecosystem: Host-associated > Plants > Roots > Nodule | place... | reverse complement strand
ATATATATATATATATATATATATATATATATATATTAAAAACATTGAATATTAAATCAGATCTATAATGAAAATCAAATAAAAAAATGAAAGGCCAGGATTTTTCAGAAAGTGATCACAGCAATTATTATGTGTAAAATAAACATTGGTATCATGAATGATCTCATCTCAATTGATACTTATAAATTAAATATATAGTACTACATATAAAGTTGGCATCAAGCTGTAAATGATTGGATGAGAGAGAACCTTCAACATGATTTTGACAATTATATTTTGGCAAAAAAAAAATAAACAACTTAAATTGAGAAACTTATGAGTTAAGAAACTTGTCAAAGCCACTTCCAAATTAATCCTTTTTTTTTTTTCTTCTGGTATCTGGTGTTGAACCAATCTAATTCCAGAGTAAGTATATTACTATAATCTAACTGTAATCTAACTTCAGGTAAGACATAATTGTTTCTTAACTTTTCCTTTTTCTTATATAGTTTTTTTTTTCTAACTTTCCACTTATATAGTAAAACAAAAAAACATATATTTTAACATTGTACCAAAAATTATGACACCTTGAACAGTTTTGAGTTAATATATTTTGAAGAGAACATTTGAAACCCACCACTGGACCAAAAAAGAAGGTCACCACCAGCACCATGGAATTTTCTTGAGGAATAAAAAAGGATATCTCATTTGAATGCTTTCATCAACCATTAATTTTGATGCCTAAATTCATGTGCAACTGTTATAATAATATCCTTTCAAGCCTATCATTCATTCATCAAAGTCTTGAAATTGTAAGAGGCTAAAAAGGAAAAATAACAAAATGGGGATAAGAATATATGCTAAAAATAAAAAGGGACAAGAAAAAGGTAGAAAATTAGGAGAAAAAAAAGAGGATCATGAGGCAGAGCCAGCCAGGTAAGCATAATGCAGGTTGGCAAATGGAGTTTTTGGGTTTCTCTCTCTATTTCGGGGGAAGAGAGAGACAGAGAGAGAGAAATGGAGGAAATGACAGGCTGGCAATAAGGAGGGTGAGCACTCTTTGTCTCTGTTTCTGTGTATATATATATATATATATAAACTTGTTTTGCTAATTCTTCAAATTTTGGTGTTTGTAATTGTGATAGGACGATCCTTTGGTGTTTGGATCCTCAAGAAAAAGAGAAGAGACGCTTGGGATTGAGTCACCATGAGTCTCTTCGGTCTTGGAAACAGGTTCTTCATTTCAATTCCTCTCCTTTTTTTTCTGCTTGATATTTTCATTGGGATTCTGGGATTTTTTTTTATAAAAATATTGTCTTTTTATGTGTTTTCGTTTTACTCTTTGGAGGATGAGCTTGGATTTTGATTTTGAGGCTGCCCTTGATTTGTTTTAAGATGTGTTTTTATTCCCTTTGTTTGATCTTAGAGTTCTCTTAATATGTTTGTTCATAAATTGTCTTTTGTGTTCTGTTAAATGGGATGGTTGATCATCTGATAGATAGAACTATAAAAGACGTAATGGTTACTGATTGTGTTGACGACATGGCTATGAAATTTCTATGCCTTAATTTGGTAAAATGACTTTTATTATATTATAGCAATGCTGATTTGTCACATTCTGAAGCTCATAGTAGGAATTGATCAAGTGATTCAGGACAGAGAATTTAAATAGGGATCTATTTAACGCAATAAGGGATGTTTGGATCAGAGGGTGGGGAAGGATATAAAAATGTAATCTTTCAACATTGGGGAGAGGCAAAAGTTGGAAGGAAGGAAATTTTGATCTTTACATCTTTTGAACCAAACAAGGGGTGAAATTCCTGATATGTTAATGTTTTTAAACTGAGTGATAGTACTAGGTTTTCTCATGGCAGAAATTAAATTTAGGGGCTTTGAAGAATACTATGATGTCAAGTATGCATGTGATTCTCAGCTGGTCATATACTTGATTTGGTGCTACAATGATTCTTTTTGAGTTTTGTTTAAAAACCCGTTGACGAGATTTGATTCCATGAGCATTTATTGGGCATAGATCATTGGTAGAAACCATTACATGACCAAAATTGCTCCAATCTGCAATTTTTTCCTTGCAACTTTTTCTTCAAGTAAAATGATTGTCTCTTTTGATTAATCCCTCTTAAGTTTTCAAGTAAAATGTTGTGGTGTACTTTTGTTTTGTTTCTGTGGATGACTACTCATGCAATCAAACTTTGATACATGCAGAAACCAAAAAACATTTCGTCCAAAAAAGAGTGCCCCATCGGGTAGTAAGGTTGGTATTTTTACTTTTGGAATGGTTAATGGATTGTCTTGCATTTTTTTCTTTATGGTTTATGTCCAACCAATTGAGCCTTCTATGCATTTTGGTTATAAAATGCAGGGTGCTCAACTTCAAAAACACATCGATGCCACGTTGGGTAGTGGAAACTTGAGGGAAGCTGTTAAACTGCCTCCTGGAGAAGATATTAATGAGTGGCTAGCTGTAAACAGTAAGAATGTTTACTATTTAGCTCTTGGCAGATAGTGCTCCAGTTTCCAACTATATATTGTGTTCTGCCATGTCTCTCTTCCATGTTCTTGATACTTATTTTCTTAACCTTTTCAATATTATTGACAAATTGACAATTGCTTTATTTTGCACATTATTATTTATATTTTGTCTTCATGTGCAGCTGTTGACTTCTTTAATCAAGTGAATATCCTGTTTGGTACACTTACTGAATTCTGCACAGCGAATAACTGCCCTACAATGTCTGCTGGACCAAAGTATTGTTTTATCCTTCAAGCAACTCTTCTTAATTTACTTACATAGCATTCTTGCAGCTAGATTACATAGGCTACTATGTGTATCTTTACACTTTTTGGCTTGTCTGCACTGTATTTACAGCAATTGACTTTTAGGAAATTGTAACTTCTAATATAGGTTATCTTAATATATGGTTTTAGTAAATATGGCGTACAACTCTGTACCTTTTGAGTATTTGAGGCAGAGTGCTTTGGGGTTATGTGGAGATTCTTGTCTTGAATGTGCATTTTGTAGCTAAACTAGGATGATTTATAGAGCTGCATGCATGGGGATGGACAAAAGGAAACAGATTTCAACCAAGAAAGTGGAAAATTTATTGTACATAAAACACTGTGAATAAGAGAGCATATTGCAACACCCTTTTTCACATTTTTTATGCCATTTTTCCTTAACTTTTTCTTTGTCTAGTTAGTCAATTATTCATAGCTTCATATCCTTAAATGGAGAATCTAAATCATTGTAGAAAACATTATACTTATGTATGAGACAAGTACTTAATATATATTACTGATTAACTCTAACAGGTATGAGTATCGATGGGCTGATGGTATTACTATAAAGAAACCAATAGAGGTGTCTGCTCCAAAATATGTTGAGTATTTGATGGACTGGATTGAATCTCAACTAGATGATGAAACAATATTCCCTCAAAGATTGGGTATGTTGGACATATTCATAAAGCTAGTGGTCCAGTTAGCTGAATTTTGTGGACTGTTATTCACTAATTATATGCATCATAACACACTTTTATTAATTTCTGCAGGGGCTCCCTTTCCATCCAATTTCAGAGATGTTGTCAAGACAATTTTCAAACGATTATTCCGTGTATATGCTCACATTTACCATTCACATTTTCAGAAGATAGTGAGTTTGAAAGAAGAAGCTCACCTTAATACTTGCTTCAAGCATTTTGTTTTGTTTACTTGGGTAAGTGGTTTATAAAGTTAGAGAAAAATTCATTGGTGCATTTACTTCTTCCTGTTTTGGCTTTCTTTGTGCGGGTAGAGAAATTTACAATTCACAAAATTTACTGTGTCATATCCTATGAGCCTTGTTGCAGTGGTAAGGTTGTTGCCATGTGACTTAGATGTTGTTGCATGTTGAAATCTCAACTTGTCTGCTATGACCTTTTCATATTTTCCTGTTGAATTTTCTGGCTGATATGGTATTTTGTGTTGCAGGAATTCCGTTTGATCGACAAAGCAGAGTTGGCACCTCTTGAGGACCTTGTTGAATCTATTATTCAGTTATAGTGTTATTGATGTTTTCTTCCATATTTTTTGGGAGGTTAAAACACTGGAATGTTGGCTAAAAATTTTGTGCCATTGTAAAAATACTTGGTAAATGAAAAGTTTTTCTCAACCCCTTATATTAGTCTATATCAGATGTTTTGAAGTCCCTTATTTTCTTCCTCCCATCTATCATATTAATAACACCAGGGAAATATTATTTCTGAGGAAAAAGCATAGATGTAGTACCATCATAAGTATTGTTTGTGTTGTTTTAGTTTCATTTTAGTAATAATTCAATTTTTATTATTAAAATTATCGATGTAAAACTTTAAATTTAAGGCTATGTTTGGTAGAATTACTCCAAAAAGGTAGTTAAGAACTGATTTGTTTTTATAAAACTAGTTGATTAATTAGTTGAAAGTTGTAAAATGACAAATAAAAATAATTAATTATTATTTCAAATCTTAGTATTAGGCGATTGAATATTTATAATGATTATAAATTTATACTTTTAATGTATTTTAATTTTTTATAATATAAAAAATTGTATAAATTGAATTTCAAGTATATTTGTGAAAAAAATATTTAAATAGTTACCCTTTCTCAATAAAAAATAAAAGTAATAAACGAACAATGAAAATGGTTTTATTCTTATTACTCTTAGATCGAGTTGATCTAACTATTAGAATTGTTGAGATGATTGAGTTTGTTCCTCTTTTCATAAATATGTAGTGAGTCAGTCTTAAGAAGACTACTTGTGATTCTTCAAGAATTCAAGAATTGATTAGGTATAGAGATTTTGCATTCTTATTAGGTTAATAGTGTCTTCATGTTTGAGTTTTTCGGGGTTTTCGGGTGGATGATTATCAACCATGGAAAAAAACGTATCAGTCCGAGATTTTGAGTTTGGTTTGTATGTCGATTTTTTATCGTTGGGAAGAGATAATTCAAGGTATGAGGATGCCCATGTTTTAGCTACGAGATTAGATTTGGAGCAAACAAAGACTAATTTATTGTTACAAACGAGGTATGAATGGTGGATCCTCATGTAAGGAAATACTTCTCAATTTGGTCTTTTTTAATAATGTTGCTATGTTGGTAAGGACAATTGAAACTGACATCATATCGTCGAACGATGTTATGCAATTGACAAAGTTTATTTGTCATGGACGATAGTTTGCAAATGAGTTTTTCTATAAGTACTTTTGTTTGATAACAAACATATCTTACTTTGGATGTAGCCAAACGAGTCAACATATCTCTTACTTCCACCAAGAATGAGGCAATAACAACCTCGTCACCAAATGATTTACTTACTTCTTGCATGAAGCTTCAAGCCCATGCCTAATGGGTCCAAAGTTGGCAAAGATGGTACCTCGTTCAAGGTCGACGAGTTGAAGAGTAGTTACTTGAATCAAGTAATTAGTTGAAGGAGGTCTTGGATATTAATAATTTCATCAAACTATAAAGTGAAGGACCTTGAAGAGAAGGAGAAAAAGTTGGAAGCAAAACTTGAAGATTTAAGTAGAATTTGATCAAGAATGACATTGACCCACCATGATGAGAAATTTGTGAGGGATAAAACCAAAAAGGGTTTGGAAAAGTTCAAGAGGTTCCTTCTTAGTTAGCATGAAGAATGATTCAAGAAGGAAGTCCATCAATATTTAAGAGGTTCCTTCTTAGTTAGCATGAAGAAGGGTTCAAGAAGGAAGTCCAACAATTTAGAAAATTGATATAGAAAAGATGTGTAAATGGAGAACTTGGTGTGTGTCGAGCACACCCTAGGGGAGGACAAGGAGTTTCTTGTAAATTATGTGAGATCTGCATATCCTTCTATCCCTACTAATATTGATGTCAATCATGATTACGGTTCAAGATAAGCTTAATGTAATTTTGTGGTCAGTAACTAAAGTGTTTTTGCAATTTGATCATTAATGTCTTTTGTATGTATTACCTTATATTGAAATATGTTTGTTAGTGTCATTTTGTTATAATTAAAATTAAAACTTTTTTCTTATGAGAGGTGTTTATCAACACGAAATCATATCATTTTATTATTTTTTTCCTCAAGTGTATTATACCTTAACTTGTCATTTTTTTTTAAATTATGTTTCTTGATAAGTATGTTATTTTGAATTTAGTACTTGAGAGGGATCCTATAGAATGAAACTTTCTTTGATCAAGACGTAGATGTTTTGATGAGGAAGTATTCTAGGAAAGATTGTTTTCTAGATTGAGGTGCATATAAAGGACAACATGTTAATCAATTTAAATTTTATTGAAGTGTCTCGTTAAAACATTAATCAAAACCATCCTTAAAAAAGATTGATAGTAGAAAATAGTGCAAACGAATCACAAAATTTAGTTAAGGTAAAATTTAAGATTGTGACATTCTATCTTTAGTGTTGGTTATCCAAAGAGGTGTTCTAGCCTATATGCTTTATTTTTTTTATTTGTCCGTTATCCCGGAAAAAAAAAAAAAAAAAAAAAAACCTCTCCCAATTGAGGAGAGCTTTCCATCATTCTTATTTTTCAGTGCATCACTCTTCATTCACCGTAGTAGGTCATCTTGCTGAAAATTTTCCTGTTTTAACTTGGAATTGTATCTTCTTGCAACTCTCTACTTATAGGCTTCTTCTTGAATGATTGCCTTGTCTTGTATTTTGTTAATTAGGTACAAACTTGCTTGCAAACATTGATTGTTAAAATTTATGTCAAAGAAATGTCATTGAAGTTGCTCTTTTTGTGTATCTAATTCTCCTCCGCACTTTGCCACATCTCACAACTCCCATTTCCTTCCTCTTTCCAGTTTCAAATATAGGACCAACAGCGCAAGCTCAAAAGTACAGGGTTAAGTCATAATTATGATATAATCAACTAGAGTAAAAAAAAACTTATGATAAAAGGATAATAATATTAGAAAAATATGAAAATATATAATATGATAAACTAATAATAATATTACAATAAAAAAATATAAAAAAGGTTATTTATAACATCATATAATATTAAATTATATTATTTATAGGCATTTTAATGTTTTTATGCAAAATAAACTCTTTCTCACATGATTACGTAAACTAGAAAATTGAGTAAATTGTTAACCATTATCTTTTATGATTGTAGTGGGGACATCACAAGGGCAAATGATGTTTTTCCATGACTTTTAATTCAGCCAAATTGTATCAAGACTCTAACCATTAGCGGAAAATATCTGTCAAAGGGTAACAAAAATTAGCAACATTAAAGTCTCATCTAAGAACACCTGCTTAAAAGAATTGCTAATGCACAAAACCAGAGTATTTTGTACTATTGAATAATGAACTATAACAATACAGATTATTCAGTCTAGCCATCTTTTCTTTGCATGAAAAGACATTGAATAATTAAAAATATAAAGAAAAAAGCAAAAACCTTTTCATTAAGTATGACTAAAGATGAGGTTTTCCCCTCATGGTTTATCGTGTTATGAATGGTAGATATATACTATACTTGACCTGCCAGAGCTTGATCCTTCAATTTGAAATGCAGCAGCTGAGTAGCTCAGTTTTACCCCTTTTTCTTGGCCCCATGTTAGCATTTACACCTTCTCAAGCACTAAGCATTGAAAACAACATGCAGCCTTCCTTAATACATAGCACTTGTCATATAACCAAGCTTTTGACCAATCACATTTTCACCTTGGCAAGACACAAGTATTGAAAATAACCTACTGTGAGGTCTCTAATCTTGTTTCACATATGCATCCTGGCATAGGATTTGCATAAAAACTTTCCTCTAGCTTAGGAAATTCTCCACGCTCCCTAAGATATGGAGCACCCATTCGGTCTTTGTGAAGTAATTTTACCTTGGAGCTGAACTTTTTCCAAGAAATTTTCCCTTCATCCAACTTATCAACAAGTTTAACAAAATTTACCCTGCACCAACCCTCTATATCAGCAATAGTTTCACATTGCAGCAGTAATGTAAATATGAATATATGATCAAACAGTCAATCTACAACTAAGAATGGGTGAAAAATATGTTACCTGTCTGGATTGACGGTCTTCTTGAAGTTTTCAAAGCGCCTATGACCTTGTACTGCCTTTGCCATATTTCCATCATATGTATACAGAAATATATCACTCTGAAGTGCAACAGTATAGTCTATACCAGCTAACATGTTCTGGTGATTCTTGTAAGGATTCAACTCTTCTTTGGAAGACAGAGAGGAATGAGAGAAAATGTTGGGGAAATCATCCTCAAGATATTTCATACTTCCTCTACCATATGATTCACCAGCCACCAAATAAATCCTGGTCTGTGATGGAAAACCTAGTGCTCTAAGCAATAGGGAAGTTTCCCTAGGAGTTAATGGACAACCCCCTGCCAATCTCCTCTCAGTCCCATTAATCTCCTTCTCCTTCCAGTGACCGACTTCATATCGCATTTGTCGTAGTTCTTCATCTTCCTCTGCAGTCAAATTGTGACTGCAGCCTGTAAATGCAAGCATATCTTTCTCATACCTGTTGAAAAAGGACATAGAGCAGGGTGAGAAGACAAGAGGATCCACTCTTCACATTGTACTAAAATATTAGAGTTGTAACTTGCCTCAAATGAAGCGCAAGATAAGGACTTTCATCTTGCCGCATTCTGGATATTAATTTGTTTCCAAATTCTTCAATTGGAGCGGAATATTTCAGTGCTCTATAATTTGCACGACATCTTAGTTTTTGTATTGAGCTTGGAATTCCATTATTAGCAAGCCTGGAATCAGAATGGGTGAAATAGATCACTTTGTGCTGCTTTAGGAGGGGAAGAACCTCAGTCTTGTAATAACTGGCCTGTGAACAAGCATGTAAATTTATATACTGTCATTAAAACATTATGGAAAGGAGACAAAAAAATTGTAATTATATGAACAAAGAAACTCAATCAATATGGTAACAAAAATGTCTCTCATTTCATACTCCCATTTGATATAATCTTCAACTGGCTACCTAAATACATCATAGGGGTTGCTCGCCTTCCACAAGAATACAATAAATCAATTAATCAAACATAAATTGAAGTAATAGACTTTTATGTTGACCTTAGACCAAGATATTGGAGTTTTGGAGAAAGGTTCAATTTCAGCATAAGCAGGTGGTAATGTCTCAACAACTTGGATATCATCCTTCAGTGTCTCAATAAAATGTTTCCAGTCAAACAAATCCTTGAAGCCACTGCAAACATATCAAAACAAATTATTTATGAAGTATTGAATATTGGATCTTATTTGCAACTTTAAACATCATCTGAGACAATTATCAAATTCAATCATTGATAGCTTATGGAAAAAAAAAAAAAAAATATATATATATATATATATATATATATATATATATATATATATATATATGGGGACGAGAATACGGAGAGATTCAAAGGACCAACTAGATTTCTCCCATGTCCACTTTCGCCGTTTAAGGCAGAAGTTATGAACATTGCCTGTAAAAATATGTTGGCTTTAGATTGCAATTGATGACACACTTCTCAAAAGTGTTTGCATACGTTCCAACTGGTTAAATTTATCCCTAGTTCATTTCTTACAGCAATTTGATCATTTCTTTTTCTCATTTGTGCAATGCCTCAGACTTGAAATAGTCTAACACTGCACAAATATTTTATCAGTAATCGTCGTAGACTGAAAACTAAATGTGTTTTGGTTTTGCTAGAAACAAGGGTATTGTGCATACACCAATCAATCCAATTTTCCAATACCACAGTACCAGAGGAAGTAAAAATAAACCAACCTTGCATCACCCCAGTACGAAGTGTGATCAAGAGAAGGAAGAACAAGTGTTGCCTTCATAATCTTAGCTACAGCAACCATATCACATATCTGCATTCAAAATATATTAGCATGTTAGATTATGCTTGCCGCCTACCTAACTTTTTCATATATTTCATCAGAAACCAACACATCCATACCCCAAATCTCATTTGATTCAGTCCACCATTAGCATTTACAAGAATGTAGCCGTTGGTCTTTGCGTCTAGCTCTGGAAAATAGAATTCAAAAGTTAGCAGAGAGAAATCTAGAAAAATGAATAGCAGAAAATACTTGATAATAAAATAACACACTTTTATGATTCCTTGGCAGGTCTATACATTGGGTGAAATTCTTATAGTTGGGATTAGACCAGGTTCCTGATTCCTGAACAAAAAGAAAATGTTGATAAATGAAAAGGAAAGGAAAAATACATCTGTGAATTTATACACAAATAAATCACCATGTGCCGTTCATTCCATATACCTTGTAATTTTATTTCACAACCTAAACTAATTAGCTTAATATAACACACCTGAAAACATGATGAAATATAGATTAGAGGCTTACTTCAGCCATGCCGGCCTTGCTGTCCATCATTCCAGTAGTTACCATCTTTAGAGTTCTTTCAGCCTCACTTGCTCCCTCCCTATATGCATAACCATGGGAGCTTTGATCCATTAGATTTCGATTATTAATGGAGTCAGATAGTTCCTGATAAAAGGGTGAAATAATTTACTTAGTGTGACCTATTGTATTCTCAGTCAACCTACCTAATTCTTAAAACTAGGAGATAGCTCAATTTTGTTCCTTAAGTGTTTTTATGGAGTCCAAATTCTCTTCTGTATTTTTGGTGTTGTTCCTCTACTGTGCCTTCAAAAGACACTGATTTTGATATTTTAAAAATGTTTTCCAATCAAAATTGAAATTTCAATCAATAAAGGCTTTTGACAAAGGTTATCATCAAGATGAAACTCTAATTCCCATTCACGAACAATTCTAGAAGCACTTAAGAACTAATTATTTAAGTATTATATCATCAAACATTGAAGCACTTAAGAAATGCATTAAGAAAACACTAGAAGCACTTAAGAAAGCCATCATTGAAGTTTCCTTTCGATAATCTATATAAGGAATGTATAAGTTAAACATTAATATATGCTGTCGTGAACGTGAAATTCTAATTCTGATGGAAAAACAAAACAAAACCAGAAGCACTTAAAAGATCTGCCCTTAATAAGTTTTGTCCTCGGTTTCTACAATTTGGTGCAAAAATCTATCATCAACAAATAACATCATACGAAAAATGAAACGATAGATTTTCAATGACAAGTTTTCCTCTCCACACATGTTTTAACGGCAAACATCATCAACTTCATCACATCATAGTAAGATTAAGGCGTGTCATAACTGAAACCTGAACGGATTCACTTGTACTGTGTACTGAAGATCGGAACCACCAGGCAGTGGCACAAATCTTGAGAAGGCCCAGAAACAAGCACAGCCCACAGAAGAGAAAGAACACCCAATGCCCAAACTTGTTCCTTTTCTCCTTGTGGCTCACATGGTGATTGTGATGATTGTGAAGATTATTCCTTTTCAAAGGAGACCCTTCGGCAGGAACTAGGGGGGATCTGGGTGAGTTGATTTGAAGCTCAATTTCATTGTTATTGTTGTTCTTGCGTTTGAACGAGTGGGCTCGGCGAGTCATGGAGCCGGAGTAACGCGGGCTGTTGAGTCGGTGTGGAACGCCATCCACGGCGGCGGTGCCGTTGCTGCTATTTTGCGCCATGGCATGTTATTACTATTCACACAGAACGTGCTTTTGTTCTGCTACTGATAAAGTTTCAGTGAGTGATTGAAGAGTAGGTATTTTATTCCAAAGTGTTCTTCCTCTCTCTCTTATTTTCTTCTTTTAGCGTGTCTGAATCTGAATACGCGGCGCTAAGTCAAGTCTTCATGCTTTTACTATAATGTCTTTTTCTAATCTGTAAAAAGTTTAATTTCTAATATCCTAATACCGTCATTGTTCAGTTAAACTAATATTTTGCATCACGAGATTCTTTATAAGTTGATTGTATATTGCAGGAAATGTTTTTATTTTCATATTTCTCAATAAGATTTTGTAAAGCTTTTACATCATCAAAGGACTCTTTTATATCAAGACACACCTTATACAATCTCTGAGATGACTATCTATTGCATACAGTGATATGTTTTATTATAATTTGAATAGAAATTTTTTAATAAGTTAAAGTCACTTAATAAGATATCACTTGAAAAAAAAAATAAACATTTAAGGTGAACATATTTAATATTGTATGTATAGTTTGAAGATAAAGATCTAAAGTGAAACTTCTCAATCAATATAATAGGGTTTATAATGATTTTTTTTCTTATATCTTTATATGAAGTACTCTTCTAGGTTGAAGAACAACAACAAACTATCAAGAATTATTGAAATGTTGTTAATTTTATTGTCCAAGGCTTTATATGTTATATTTTTTACAATAACGTTGTTAGTATTCATATCTAACAATTTATAAGAGTGTTTTTAATTTTATATTTATCAAAAGACATTATTAATTGTTTATTAAGCAAAATCTTGTAATTTTTTAAATCATTTTTTTTTTTTGTAAAATCATTTACTTGTTAGTGATTGAGTCTCGAATAATCATTGAGTTATATTTAGAAATAACTTATTTCTATAAATAGAAATAACTTATTTCTATTTATAGAAATAACTTATTTTTATAAATAGAAATAACTTATTTTTTTAAATAATATTCAATGTTTAGTAAAACAGAACTACGTTCCAAAAACATATTTTAAATTATTAGTAAGAATAGTAAAAATAGTTGAGTGTTCAAACAAAACTTTAATTTTTTAAAATTTAAATAATATTTTATAAAATTTACAACTTTAATATATTTAGTAAGACTTAATCAAATTAAACAAGAATAAGATGTAATCCACGAATACAAACAAACTACTATAAATATTCAATTGCTAAATAAGAGTTTTTTTAAAAAAAAAAAAACTAAATTTTTTAAAATACTTTTAACATTTTTTCGTCATATTAAAACTTACGTTTTTCATCATTTCGTTGAAAATAATTTTGTAAAGATTTCAAAAATACACAATCTAATCCTGTCTTCTTGTATATCCAACATACTTTTAAAATTACTGTTTGTAAAAAAATATCTTTTTATCTCACAAAAACTAAAACTGTATGATTGTTTAGAGGTTATCATGAATCCTGTAAAGAAAGATTAAAATGTATTATATTAATTTATATAGAAGTTAAATATAAAGTGAGAGTCAAATATTGAATAATAAAAATAATAAATGAAATGAATAATTTATAAAATACATAAATTTAAAATAACATCTTATTCTCTTATATTGATTGGTTTATAGATGGCTTATTCAGAGTGAATCTTTTGTGTATTTTGATTCTTGTGTTGATTTGCATATAAAAATCACCATTAAAGCAAGTGTATTAACTATTTTCTTTAATATTTGTTTCAAATTTTTGCAGACACTATAAGACCATCGAGAAGCGTTAAGAAAAAAAAGTATTTATTTTCTAATATTTTACAAAAAATTTAGACATCGGGTGAGAATTTAGATCGATCCATTATATTTTAACTTGTTTTTCTTTTAATAAGATCAATAGTGTTAGGCTCCTACTTGTAAGAAAAAAAAATATAATAGGTTCGTTCGTCAAAACATATATATATATTTTTTACTAGTTAATTATTATCTAACTGGATAAATTGAAATAATTATTATTTTACATGGTAAATTGTTCAATTACAAACTACATTGTAATTTAAATTATAATTTTAACTCTATATTTGTATTTTTTAAACATCGCGGTGTAAGAATTGTAACTTTTTAAATTACTTTTAGCTTTTTAAATCACTTTTATTATTTATTTTCATTAATTAATTATCTCCAAAGACTTTTAATCGGATCCATCAACCTACAAAGAGTTTTAGAGCTAAAACCCTTCCGCAACTCCCAAAGTTAAATTAAGGCAGTAGCCAAAATTGATTTGTGCACGTAACCGTAGTAAGAAAACTGTAACTTTATGTCCTAAAATAACAATATTGGGAACAATAATTCTAAAACTAGACTTTAGATCATTAAATTTAAAGCACTTCTATTGAAAAGTGGGTATAACATTTTTATTTCTCACATAATAAATATATTATTTTCAGTAAAACCTTATTTATTGCAATCACTTAAAATTAAAAACTTAGTAAAAATATAAAAAAGAAATGAGTACTCTTTGACAGTTAAATCAGTCACATCCATTAGTGTCAAATCATTAATGAAGTTGGTTAAAATAAGAAGAGAATACTTCTTTCCAATAGAAACAAAATAAGGCTTTTTTTTTGTAAATATAGAAAAATATGAGTTGAAAGACTTTCATATTCCATAAAATTTTCAGTGAAATTTAAGGAATATCGTAATTCAAAAAAAATGTGAAAAAATAATTATAATTTTGGTAATTAAAGAAGTAAAAGAAAATAGAAAGACTGGTGGGTTGGCGGGAAAAAAATGTAACGTGAAATCAGGTGAAGTGGTGTGCGAGAGAAGTTTCTCTGCTGTTACAGCGGGGCCCACCAACTTCTGGTTGCAGAATAAATAGCCTCCCTCACAGACAGCGAGCACCATTTTCCCTCCAAATCTCTTCCTTTTCCCTCCTCACTCTGTTCCAACCACTTTCTCTGGATCTCACTCACACAGATTTTCAGTCACTTCATTTCCACTTCAAAACCCTATTATCGTATTTAGTGCTTCCTATTTCTCTTCAAAATGGTTCAAACCAAAACCACTCGAAACCCCTCTAAATCCGACGCCATCCACCCACTCACGCCCGCTCAAACCCGCGAACCTTCCTCACTTTCCGCCTCTCCCCCTCCTCGCCGCCGCAGCCTCCGCCTCGCCTCCGTCGCCGACGACTCCACCGCCGCCGCTAGGGTTTCCGCCGCCTCCGAACGCCAGGCCTTCCTCAACTTAAGATCGGGAAAGAGGGTTCTGAAGAGAGAGATGAAAAACGACGCAGAGGAACAAGGTAATGACGCAAATGATGAAGTTGATGACGTTGCAGTGGCGGTTGATGTCAATGTCACAACACGAAAATCTACTACGGAAAACTCAGCGTTTGATGTCAATATTACAGCAGATGATCCCGGTGTTAGGGTTTCCACCGGGAACCGGAAGCGCAAGAGTGACTTAACCGATTCCGAACGCGAGGAGTTTCTCTGCTTAAGGTCCGGAAAGAAGGCTCCCAAGAGAACAATTAATTTCGATTCCGAAGAACAAGTTAATAACGCAAATGATGATGATGATAGTGATACTGATGATGACGACGACGGGGCAGTGGCGGTTGGTGGCGACGTGACAACACCGGAATCCAGAACGGAGTGCTCTGGTGTGAATAATGCACCTGCGCGAGTTCGAGAACGTTCTAGAAACTCCAATGCAAGAGAGCGCCGTTCCGGTTTGAGGAGGAATGATCATATGGAGCGCTTCCACGAGATTGCGCGGGAAAACGCGTCAAGGTTTGCTTTCTTCGCACCAGAAGAGGAAGATGATGACCGGCCGCCGCCGGTTCCCGAAGCCGCGCGTGAGGAAATCGAGGACTGGCCCGGTCCTTTCTCCACGGCTATGAAAATCATCAGAGACCGAGGGATGAATCTTCAGAACGCTCAAACGAGTTCTCAGACGAACTTGTGTGAGTCTATTAAGTGGGTTCCCAAGGCGCAGAAGGGGGATGTGGGCGCTTTATCGGTCCCTTCGTTGCTAGATATGTGCTTTAGGATTCTTGTGAACAATGTTGATGCGATTGCATCGCTCGAGAGTGTGCCTGATGCGTTGAGGCACCGGCTAAGCCAGTTGCTCTGTGACTCGAGGAGAATGAACGGTCATTTTCTGGAGCTTCTTGTGCGTGGAACTCCCACGGAGATTCGGTTAAGGGACTGCTCGTGGTTGACTGAGGAACAGTTTACGGAGTGCTTTCGAACGTGCAACACGGAGAATTTGCTGGTATGTAGTCCAAGTTGTTTGACGGCTTTTGGTATTACTCGCTATTTTTGGTGCATACGAAACTTGGGTATCGGATTTTGTAAGCTACTATTGGTGCCTGATCATCATAAAGTTAACTGGCTTTTTTTGTTTCTATTCTGTGTTGGAGGTCTGAGGGTTGATGTTTTTTTTTTTTTTTTTTTTTTTTTCAGCAAGTGGGTTGATGTTTAATATAAGATAATATTATTTAAGATGGTTGTATGATACAAGAAATCTGATTAAACGGTACCTGTATTTAGCTTTGTAGCATTTTGTTCAATGTATGATCTGTGGACTGCATTGTCTGCTGTATATCTTCATTTTTTTTTTGTTGGTTCTCCCCCGAGGAATGGTACTTTGTATGTGTATGTGTAATTTAACTTAATTTTCCTTTGCTGGATTTTGATTTTGATTTAGTTGCTGAAATTGATTACCCTTTTATGGCCCTTGTTTGCTACTACTTTTCTTTCCTATGTTAGTTAGCATGTTAAACAACCACTTCTTTGACATAGACATGAAAGAGAGGATGAGGTGACAGTGTCCTGAAGCTAGTACAATATTATTTTTTGTCTTGGAGAATCTAAATTAGGTCTTATGGTTTGAATTTAATGGCAGAATTTCTAATATTTTTGCTTTCCTTTTAAAATCTTCATTAAAATCTAAATTAGGTCTTATGATTTGAATTTAACGGCAGAATTTCTAATATTTTTGCTTTCCTTTTAAAATCTTCATTAAAATCGTGCATTACAATGGTGTGATATACTTGTATATTTTTATTGGGCTGTGTTAGATGAATGGAGATATTAGACAAGATAGGTTTAAGAGTAAATTCATTAAGGAGAGAGTTTGGGTAGAGCTAATGTGGAAAAAGATGGTAGAAACTTGCTCTAGGTGATTTGAGCATGTGTGAAGAACTGGACTACCAGAGATATATAGACTGGGACAAAAATTATGCAAAATCCTTAAGAAGGATATACGTGTTTGATAGTTTGTCTACAAACATGATTTATAAAATTACGATAGGGTTTATGGTGTCATTTGATACATGTAATTCACCTTTACCTAGAGGGAAAAACTTTGTTGTTTGTTTGACTTGTTTTGTTTCCTATACAAGTTTTTTTCTTGCTGTGCTCAATTGTAATTGTGTATTTTCTGGCTTACAGTTTTTCCTTAATTTCTTGTTTCTTTTTGAAATTTGATTAGCTTCTTTTGGCTTTTGTTTTTCAAATCCTGTATTAACCAACTTCTAGCTGTTTATTTACTTGTGTTGTAGGTACTGCAACTTGACCAGTGTGGGCGATGCTTGCCTGATTTTGTAATAGTTGCTACTTTGGCACGGTCACCTAGGAATTTGGCTAGATTAACTACTCTATCACTGCGTGGTGCATGCCGACTTTCAGATGGAGGTTTGCGTGCACTTGCTTCTTCAGCTCCTGCACTTAGATCGATAAATCTCAGCCAGTGCTCCCTTCTCACATCTGCTAGTATATATATTTTGGCTGAATCATTAAGATATCTTCTGAAAGAGTTATTCCTTGATGATTGCCAAGGCATTGATGCTGCACTAATTGTGCCAGCACTGATAGAGCTTGAACATTTAGAAGTGTTGTCAGTAGCTGGTATTCAAACTGTTTGTGATGAATTTGTCAAGAATTACATTGTTGCACGTGGCCAAAACATGAAAGAACTCGTTTTGAAGGACTGTATGTAAGTATCACTGTAGCTGTCTGTTTCGTGTCAGGAATCTCCTTAAGACGTAATTATTCACTGAAGTATTTCATTTGAAAATTCCATGTTCGGTGAAAAGTTTTCCAATTAAATAAAAAATTAAACCAAATTGGGATTTGAGGTTAATTTTGGTTAATTGATCAATTGTCCAACACTTTGCTGTTAATCATTCTTTGGACGTGGTTTAATTGTAAATTCAGTTCTGTATTTGAAATAGCATACATTTTCCTGAAATTGCAATTTCCGTTTTTTGTCATTTTCAATGGTTTTGTCCTTTAAGTTTGTTGATTTATGTTTCCTAATGTGCAGAAACTTGACTGATTTATCAATCAAAGCTATTGTTGAGCATTGTCCACGACTGCGGGTGCTTGATATTATGAACCTGAACAGATTAACGGATTTATCCGTAGGATATCTTACCAATGGTTGCCGTGTTCTTCATACCCTGAAGCTTTGCCGAAATTCATTCAGGTGTTTTTTCTATTCTCCATTTTTTTTTTATTTCCTTACCATTAGACACTTGTGCTGCACTCACTTTTGATTGTGCCCTTGCTTGTTTGTCTATGATCCGTCTGCTCCACGCATGATAGTTTTAAATTTTTAATAGGGTTCTTTTTATGATCTTTATTCCTATGCTCTAAGCGTGTTTTGTTTCCCAGAAATTGAAATTTGATACTTTTTTCAACATTATCTGTCATGAAAAATATTCTCTTTTGTTGACCGATTCCCTACTTGAATACAAGCATTTACAAATATTTCTTTTTGTATTCTGATGGAAAGTGTGGAGCTATAAAGTTGGCTTGGTAGTAAAAGTGGATGGGAGGAGGGGGATAGGTGGTGGATTCAAATCTCCTGCTAACAAAAACTGACATTAACAACTGAAAAAATCCTCGTGGAAAGCCCATACTAGCCTTAGGAAACAACTGAAGTAACGGCTGGGGGTTGTTAATAGAAAATAATAGCGAAACATGTTGAAGTAATAACTAACCTAAGTGCAGTTATATGTTCAAAATAAGGTACTGCAGTTTGTGGGCAGAGATAACTCTCTTTAGGGTATCTTTTGTAACAAATAAAATTCTCATGTTTCAGTAATATATTCATTCTATTCCGTGGTATTGTCATGTATGGTTCTCGCGGGATTGAGTAATACTCTGGATTTTGTTGTAGTGATGAAGCAATTGCCGCATTTGTGGAGACCACTGGAGGGTTCCTGAAGGAACTGTCACTTAATAACATCAAGAAGGTACTTTGTCTTCTGGACTCAATGATTTTATCGCCATTGATTTTCTGGGTTTGGCCGCACAAACTACTTAGGCGTGTTCATGCCAATAGTTCTTGAACATTGAGACATACTGGAAGAGCTGCTCTGTGATTGTTAAAAATAACAAACCTTTTGAGCTTTAGCAGTACTCTGCAGAACATAGGCACTTGATGTATCATGGAAATATCATTTTTTTTCTTATTCAATTATAGTCTGTAAATGCATCATTTGGGCTCTGTTATCAGTTTAATTTTTGCATTCCAATTTTTTGGTACAATACTGAGTGCTTCGTTTGTTTGTTCCAGGTTGCTTACCACACAACCTTGTCACTTGCAAACCATGCGAAAAATTTGCATTATCTGGATTTATCTTGGTGCAGAAATTTGACAGACAACGCACTGGGTTTGATTGTGGATAACTGCTTGGCGCTGAGGTTACTCAGACTTTTTGGATGTACTCAGGTATATATATCTCTTATCAATTTATGTGTGAACGAATAGTTCACTGATTTGTATTTTTGTTGTGGTTGTGCCCATATTGCATTGATATGATCACCATTTACCCGGGTATTTATGAAGAAATGTTTCTACATTCTTGCAGGTAACAGATGCATTTCTTAATGGCCACTCAAACCTACAGATACAGATAATTGGTTTGAAAATGTCTCCTGTTTTACAACATGTCAAAGTTCCAGATCCACACCAGGGTGCTTTGAATTATTCATCAGTCTCTTCAGATTAGTATCAAAGTCGAATATAGTGGCCGACACTTAGCATAACTATGCCTACGAAGATATTTCCAGTAGATCTTTTCACAATTGGAGTGCAGGATGGCTCTTGCAATTCCTCAAGCATAATCTTTAGTTTTTTGGTGTTCCTGGGAAGATGCATCTAATGTCAATGCCCAGAGTTTTTGTCGAGCATTAGCGTTTCTCAGCATTGGTTTCATGATCAATCCACGTCCTGGAAGGCTTTTATAAATGAAAAGTAGCTGGCCTCCTAGGGCCATGACACTATTTGTACCTGTAGTTCTGTAAAATCTTAACTAATGCCGAATATTTCTTTTTTAATTTTCATCCTATTTCATTGCTGTCAATCAGTTGATGATAATCAAATTTTGGTACATAATAATTGTCAAATACTGGCTGTTTCCATACCTAATTGTTTATAAGTTATAAGTTAAATTGAGTATATACAATTTTTGAAAGAAACAATGTTATTATATGATAAAATTTATGACATTGTTTTAAAAAGAATAGTTAAATAAGTGACATGAAGATAAAAGAAAAAACATTCAAATTTAAATGCAGTGATCTGAACTTGTCCTGAATTTGATGGAATATATCTGTTGATGACTTGATCTCTTACCATTTATAACAGAAGCAATAAAAGAGTATATACTTGCTCGTCTTTGTAATCTTTTTGTACCATTACTGTTTTTGGTTAATTTTTTATAACTTAAACATATTATGTGATGTGTGTTCCCGCAAGCTTGTACACATAATATTATTTGGTTATTTAAGTAAATAATTTGAATTATAAATTATTAAGTATTATATTTAAAACTATATATTTGACTAAAAATATAATATAATCTTCAATTTTTTTCTAATTTATTTATGTAATGTTTAAGTTAAAATATAATTAATAATTTAATAATTATTAAAATTTTAAAAATTTGTGTTTGCTATTGTCCATGGTTTACTTGATCTCATAAAACTATAAATGTTTAAATTTTAATCTTATTTCTTTTAAACTGGAACTTATACTCTATCCTATCTCTTGTAAGGAGGGAAATAAAGGGAGTTAAATTCACTTACCCAATCCCATCATCCTTCTTCACTTTACTCTGTATTCCAAAACTCCAACTTCTTGTTTTCTATCTCAATCTTTTAAAACTCAACCTTTTCTGATCTTTCTCTTCTCTCTTCAAACTTTAACCTTTCATTTTTTCCCCCTCTTAACCTGACTTTCCTATATTTTTTATGATTCACTTTTCTATCTTGAAATCCCACACACATTGTTGTATTATTTGCAGCTTGTAACGTGGGATATAATTAAAACATTGATATATATATATATATATATAACAAGCACAAAAACAACTTCTGGGAGGAAGACAGAAGTAGCATAGATGGAGATACAGATGGCAATACCTCATCAAGGCTTCAATAAAAGTAAAATAACAGCAAAGGAAGACACTTCAATAGAGAAATATGATCATTTAACCACAAAATTAAATCATGGACCAAAAAAAAGAGACTGAGAATGTTGCAAATAAGAAATAACTTCACCGTAATCCAATACATTTGAGTTTGTTTTCAAATTATCCAAGTTTTTTTTTTCTCCAATACATATAATTTCAGGAAGAATATATGACACCTATAAAAACTGCAGAATATGCATTTACATCTTACATCTCTATGATGGTTACAGGAACTACTTCAATTCTGAAATAAATTCACAACTGTTCCGAAGCTATTCTTAGTATTTTATGTCTGTAATCGCAGTAAGTATGTTTCTTCCACCAACTGGGAGTTTGCCATTTCAACCATCTGAGAAGAGCATGGAAACTACCAGTTATTACTTTTCACAGGTAGAAATATTACATCATGAATGAACCATCAATTTCATCCTTAAAAGAGTACCCTCTCTCCTATATTGTAAAAGTAAAATCCCTCAAATGCTATTATAAGCAAATCCCTCAAATTGATTCTATTGGTAAAATATATCAACATAGGGACTAAACTCAAGATATTTAATAGTTGGAGAATAACTTATATAGTGTTTTTTTTTTTTTTTTTGCACCAAGGATATCCTAGACTGGAGTTGGAAGTTAATTCCTTTTGATGCAGACACAAAAGTGAGTCTTATCTCTTCCAACAAAGTCTTTTCATACACAGCCAGATATAGGACCCTTGACAATATAATAAGAAACCCAGCTATCAACCAATTGTTTCTTATAACTTACGTAGTTCCATCACTTTAGGACCACATTAATGACTTATTCAATCCTTTGTAGACAGTGGGAAATGCACATAAACTAGCAACATTACCTCAAAACCCATCTTTTGGTACAATATCTGTGCAGGCCTATTATTTTTGTCCACGTGCACATACACCTGTGTCACACCTGCTAAATGAATCCAGGAATTGTGAACTTAGTCAATTTTTGTGAATTACACCAGACAAAGGAAGGCTACTACAATGTTTGTTTGTATTACCATTAGATTTTGCAGCTCCAATAGCAAAAGACAACATGTTGCTTGCAATTCCCTGGCGCCGAGCTGATTTGATAACGCACAAGTTTGCAATGTAACCATATCTGCTTGGTGGTGTTCTATTGATGCAGCAAAAAAGAGGAGCCTTAACCCGTTCCTGAAGAAATGATTGAGTTGCAGAATGCATCAACACCATTAGTCTAGTACACAAAGCAACAAAATGAGATAGAATGTACAATACCCCAGGATAGGTCTCCCCTTGAAGCAAATATCGGATGTTCAAATCAACGGTTCCTACAACACTTTTTAATATTGAGTGTTTTGCATTCTTCTGCTCCTTCCTCACCTGTTAAACTTGACTCCAAACACCATAAGTTGAAACATTAAGGACAATCAACCATTAAACTATTAGTAACTCAACAGGTTTCTTCTCATTATAATCATTAAATCAGAGCTTTCAAGTATATACTATAACCTAAATTTTCAAGTAAAGCAGAATCTAAGATAAGGTTGATTTACCGTGATGATGCATGAGCAGCTATCACCATTCTGCACCTTGCACCGCCTTTTTAATGCATGAAATTCCTAGACAATAGGAAGTATTGTTGAGATTTTTTATAAACTACACTCTAGTTATACAGTACATACACAGCAGTTATATCAACTCCTACCTGCTCAGAAAATTTCCTTTTGTAGTTATCAACATATCTGGATAAAACAGAAGGAAAATCATTTGCACTAATCATCTATTGTGAACAAAAGCAAAAAATTTAGATCCACCATCATCTATGGTTAGATGGATCTCTTCCTGCATCTACAATTATCATTAAATCAATGCTCAACATCATACATGTTGATCAGATTAATCGTCCCTAATTCAAATGTTACTCGATCTGCTATACATGCTTAGTCACACAACACACCATGCTAAAAAGTAAAAGCTGAAGTCAATGAAACCAACAAATGGTTTCAGATTCCTTGTTTATCACTACTAAAAGATGTCTATTAAAGAACATTTGCCCTTTTCCTGATGTGTGTCATGTCATACCTTTCATATGCTCGATTCTCCCAGTGACTTTCTGCTCTCAACCATGCTGCTGTCTACCATAAAATTAAACAAAACAAATAAATTTATATTTGAGAGAAAGATACCAGCATCATAATATACAGGACAATACACACACTTCACATGTTTTCTTTTTCTCTGTCCTAGAAATTATCATAGCATACCCAATACTCTTCATCAAGCACAGCTTCTCGTGCAACAAATTGCCCAAACTCGAACCTATTTACTCGACCCAATTCTTGTTCAGATGGCTGCAACCGATCAAATTGGAGATTGTTGGAGTTTAAAGTTTCTACTTTGGAAACGGGTGGAGTTGAAAGCTGCTGCAAGGAGAGTTCTTCCTTATTCTTCATACTATAATCATTATTAATACTATTCTTCTTGGTCGGAGAAAATTTGGAATCCATGGCCCTGTTCATGTCAAACATAAGACACAAGAGCTAAGAATTAATACAATAAAAAAATGGTTCCCAGAATAAAATAAATAAAAGAGAAAATTGAAACTCACATGGTCCATGAAGAGGTAACTCTTGGGCATTTATAAGAGCTCAGAGACCCATTGAAGAATAAGGTCCCAAATTCAGGTCTATGAATTGGAATAGTTGACATGGGAGACATGTTTTTAATCTAGATTCAAGGGCTTATGGAAACCCCAAAAGAATGAAAAGAAAAAATAAAAAAAATCTTTAACAGGAAGAAACCCCTTTTGATCCTTTTGATGTTCCAATATGGCAGTGATGCAACATGTAAGGAAACTGAAGTGAAAGAGAAAGGTGAAGAATTGTGGCTTCAAATGAAGGTTGAAAACTACCCTTTAATTTGTTTCTGCTTCTTGTTTCACAAAGTTTGAGAATTGGCCTTAGTGGTGAGGAGAGGACAATTTGATGATGGTGCTTCTAAGCCAAGAACTCAGTTTTGGATATTGAGGATGGTATGGGAGGTGGGTGGTGGGGTATGCTATGACTTGAGTCATGAGTAATGACAATGGATATGTTTATCCATTTTATTTTTGTTTCACTTTTATGATTGAGATAACACCATTTTTTCCTTTTTTTTTTTTAATTTTTAGAGATTTTTGTTTTCAGTCTCAACAGTTGTATCTTCTCTTCTACTGATTTTAGTTTCTGTAGTTAGGATATGAAGGGTAACATATATTATGAATTTAAAATAATAAACATGTCACTAATTTTGTTTTTATCTCTTATCTTTTGCAAAATTAAAAAAAAAAATTGGCGGACTCAATTTTGTTAAAAAATATTCTTGAAAGATTAAAACTACTAGAAAATTTGATTAGAGACTAAAAATCACCATAAAATGTTAGTATACTTAAAAATAAATTTGTCAAAAAAATACATAACCAAAAACAAATTCCCCCAAAAAAAAAACACATATAGTTGTCACGTTTTATTTATAATCTATCTAGCAAGTCAATGTGGTTATTTTTAAATAATAGTGACTGAAAATATTAATAAATTAAATTTTAAAGACTAAAATTAAAAATCTATAAAAAAATTGATGAATTAAAAATATATTTTACCCAATTAATTATTTAGTATTTTGTGATTACAAACTACATTTTCAATTGAGTCCAACATAATCAGTGCTCACAAGTTACTAAATAATCAATGGGACAAAATATATTTCTAATCTCTTACCTTTTAGAATTTTTTTATTTTTTATTCTAAACAAATATTTAATTAGTATTAATTTCTAAACAAATATTTGTAGTCACTACACCTAAAACTAATTATTGTCACAGTTAGGATTGTCCAACTTAACTGTGATTAATTTTATAGTTGATGAGTAGTGGTCAAAGCGGGCCAGCTAGGAGACTTTAGCTTTCAGGATTGTCACAGCTAGGTTGGGCGACACAATAAATTTAAAAATAATGACTTTTGAAAAAGTTGAATCGGCCAACAGATTTTTTTATTAGAAAAAATATTTGACTTTTAAAAAAATAGATTTGGAAATTAAATATATTAAACAAGTTTGTTTAAACATAAAATACAAGCAGTTTCTAAAATAATCATTTATTTTAAAAGTGGATACCTACTTTGTTTACTAAAATAACTAAAAACTACTTATTTAAAAAAAAAATATATGTAAGAAATATAAGTCTATCCATTGCATTAAATAAACATTTCCTTAGCACAAACATACCATTTCATTACTATCACACAGTTCATTACAAAGAACAATTGTAAAAATATTACCCTTCCCCTTATGAGTAAAAGTAATATTTGTCTTATTTTCTTATTTTAAAAATTATTAAAACGTATTCGTTCTTGAATTTTGCATTTTTTTTTTGGAAAGATAATAATAAGATATCTAAGATGTATTTTATTTTAAAGCTTTTGATGGTATTGATTTTACAAAAGGAACTAGATTTATTTATTTAGCTTAACATGAATCTTTGGTGCAATACAAAAAAGACCTAGACTTAAGTAAATTTTTCTTTTATAAAATGTTGCATGGGATTTTGTTTTTTTTTTATTGAATTGTAATAGTTTTTGTCAGCATAGAGCAAGGAATAACAAGACATACATCTTAAGCATCTTTTTTGGTAAATAAGGGTTTGTCTTAACAAAATACTTTATATATTATTAATTTTAATGTTCACAAACATAAATATTATTTTAAATATATAGACAAAATTATTTGTGTGACATCGCATCGTCTTTAGAAGTCTAAAATGAAGGTTTTCAGATAAATTTTTAGGAAAATATACTTTTATAAAGTGCTAAAATCTGTTACATAAAACATTTTGTGTTATGCTTTTAGGATAGAATACATTATTTAACATTTGAAGAAATAATAATTTAATATTTAAAAAATATAAATTTAATTAATTGAATAATGAAGTAAACTTAGTAATGATCACGTTTAACATATAAAATTTATCACTCAACCTATACAGATTGAGATATGAGTTAGATTAAATGTGATTCAATTATAAAAGAATATTTATATAGATTAATCAAACTAACAAACTTTAGTCAAAATGATAGAAACAAACCAATTAGGTTATTATTTCTATTTGAAAAGAAAATTAAACTATTTTGTAGAGACGCAACAAACAGATAAAAGATTGTTATTTGAAAAAAAAAAAACAAAAATTACAATTTTTTGTTGTCTTTTTGCACTAATATGTTGAATATTTATGAATTTTTTCATGATAGTGAAATGGAAAGTGCAACCACTATGTTAACAACTAAACTTCTATTATTATTATTTGAAAAACGTGAACTTTTTTAATTAGTATACTTATATGGTTGTTTTTTTTATTTTTTATGGTAAATATCTATATTATAATTATTATTATTAATATAAATACTGATTATTCATAATGTAAACTATATGCCTTGATACAGTGAACAATTTAAGAAAAATATTTTAAAATTAGTTAGCATGACATGTAAAATACGTACTTCTTGGTGATAATCAACTTAATTTTTTCTTTTTTTATTTCACCCATTAAAATATTAAAATTACCATTGTTATCTCAATATTTATTTTAAACATTCAGAGAAGATTAATATCAATATGATGTAATTCTGATAAATATCACTTAAAATGATCACCTAAACTTTGGATTCTATCCCATGAAAGCTAAACATCATTTCATAATCATATACTTAAACTTATATCCACACTGCTGTTATCCCTAAAAAAGAAGAAGTGAGAAATAGAGGATAAGAGATGGGGTCACTATCTCATGTCAGTTAATGTTTATCCTTATACATACATATCCGTATTTATGGATATCTATAACTCAGCTATAAGTATTCGTATTAATATTTAGAAATAGCTATATATTACATTTATTTATACTTTTAAGAAATAAAAATACATACTTTAAATACATTTTCTTAAATTTAGAATAAGTTTGCTTTTGTTCATTTAAATAAAAAAATATTTTTTTAAAAAACTTTTAAAGTAATTTATTTTGACCTGTATAAATGTATTATGCTTTATTTTCGCACAGTAGCCAGTCGTGTAGTAATATTTAACTTTTAGCTTTTTTTTTCTTTCACTATCTTTTCTAGATTTATAACTGATTTTCTAATTTCCAAATTTTAAAGTCACTTTTTAGTTTTGCAATAGAAAAATAATTTGGTTTAATCTTCTAAATTTTTTTACGGTTTTTAAAAATACTATTACCATTCCTTCATTTCAAACACAAGTGTAATTTTTTTTTTTAAATTAGTTTAACGATATAGTTATATTCTATGATGTTAAGTAAACTAAGTTTTCATATAATATTAAAATTGACTTTATAGAAACTAGTCTCCATAATATAACTTCTTACAAAAATTATTTTTCATATTATAAAAAATTACATAAGGAAAACTCGTTTTCAATAGTCATGTTATTATTGAAAAAATATTTATCAATTTTGTTTATGATTAATTTACGTAAAAATATTACGTTTAATTAATCTCTTTTTTAAGAGTGTTATTTTCCCTTAAAAGATTTGAACCAAGACCTTGCTCGATGTATCGAAATTTAGTTTTACCTGGACAAATGACATTCTGGTCAGAACAGAAATAATATACTATAAATAACTATATTAATCAGTTCCTGTTACGTTTTGAAGATATGAAAAAAAAAAAAAAAGAGAGAGTAGGGAATGCTTAGGGTTTAGGGTGCAAATAGCACGGACCAAATCAATGGGCTTAAGAACTAGAAGCCTAGCCCAATTACTAAACGCCGCTTTTTTCCAAGTTTTTGAGAAACAGGAAGTGGAAGCAGAAGCAGCAAGAGTAGCACCACCAAGCCACACAGCAATGGTGGCCATGGCCAGCACCGCCGATAGAAAAATCGAAACGTACGAAGAGTTCGCGAAAGTTCACGCGCTGCTACTTGCGGCGTCGGGGCTGCCGGAGTGCCTGCACCGGCGCCTCTTCCAGAAGCTGTCCAGCGAGTGCTTCGACGGTGGCAGCCACTTTCAGATCGAGCCATGCGAGAGCGGCCGTCAGCGGCGCCTTGTTCTCACGTCGACGTCGATGGAAACGGACTCCGACGTCTTCCTCGTGGATCACGCGTGGACTTTCAGGCTCTCCGACGCATACAAGCAGGTCCTCTTCTTCTTCTTCTTCTTCTTCTTCTTCTGCTTATAATTCCTTGTTTTAGGGTTTGTCTTGACGACATTGCTGTTTTGTGTTGCAGCTGCGTGAGGTTCCAGGATTGGCTGAGAGGATGGGTTCTCTGATGTGTGTGGATGCTGATGTGAGTTGGGATGATGACGGTGAAGATGAAGGGAAGTGTGAGCTTGGTGTTGAGGAAACTTTGGAGAGGGAAGTTGGTGAGGCAAAGGAGAATGGAGATGGGACGTTACGGTGGTTGGAGCTTGAAGGGCTTAACATTGATGATGCCATGCTTGTGTCTCTAGCCTTACCAGCTCGGTTTCCGGTTAGTAACTCTCTGTTCTTTGTTTACCTTTTTCATACTGGAAGTGTTACTATAGTTCAAAAGAGAATAATGAAAGTTAATGCATTATTCAAAGGTAAATTTGTCTAATGAATTCTGACACCTAAAGTGGTTATTTCCTTTGTAGTATTGAAGTATGGATTATCGCTTCAGATTGGTTAATCACGTAAACTTCAGGATGTATAAACTTTAACATTAGTGTCCTCCATTTTTTTACTTGCTAAAAAAAACAGTTACCAAAATCAAAATACCAACAACAGCTTTTATAAAAGACAGTTATAAAAAAATTGTAATAGTAAACCTGTGAAAAAAATGTTTACACCAAAAACAATTACAAAATTTTGTTTTTCATTGTGTCAGGATTTAGTGGCACTTAGCCTGCTTGGAAACAAGCTCAATAGCTCCGAGGTGGTTGTTCAGGAAGTTATCAAATTTAAGCATCTCAAAGGAATATGGCTTAACGATAACCCAGTTCTTAAAAATTGGTAACTTTTCTAATTTCTAAACGTTAATAATTGAACCATGTGTTCCTGTTATAAAGAGAACTAAATTGCTTTACCTCTCTTGCAGTGGTGATAAGCTTGCAGGGGTGATTCTTAAGGAGTTGCCAGAACTGGAAATTTATAATTCAAGTTTCACAAGCAATTTTGGGGAGTGGGCGTTGGGCTTTTCTGCAGGGATATATGGAAAGGAGAACCCTGTAAATGCTGATCAGGCTGACACTTCACTGCACACTGTGTCTTCTCTTGACCTTTCAAATAGGAACATTCACAATTTAAAGAATAAGGTTGAACAATTTATTATGCTTATTTTCTATATGTTTTTTGCATCCTTTTCTTTGTAGCCTGTGTTTCATTAGTGTACACAAGGGACTTTAATGCATTATTTCACTAGAATAAAGTTTGATTGTACGAGATAAAAAATCTAGGAATTTCATATCTTACCCAGGAGATGCTAAACGATTTTTTTTTTAATCAATTAAAGATGTTAGTAGTTGATATTGTATACGAATTCATTGCTTATTTTTTTCATTCTATATGTTTTGATGATTTTCAAACCCATTATTTCGCTAGAATAAAATTTGATTGTATGAGATAAAAAATCTGGGAATTTCATCTTACCCAAGAGATGCTAAACGATTTTTTTTATCGATTAAAGATTTTAGTAGTTGATATTGTATACGAATTCATTGCTTATTTTTTCATTGTAAATGTTTTTATGATTTCAAACCCATTATTTCACTAGAATAAAATTTGATTGTACGAGATTAAAAAATCTGGGAATTTCATGTCTTATCCCGGAGATGCTAAACGAAATTTTTTTATCAATTAAAGACGTTAATAGTTGATATTGTATACCAATTCATTGCTTATTTTTTCATTCTAAATGTTTTGATGATTTTTTCCATTTTTGAAGGCATTTACACCCATTTGTTTGCCATCTCTTACGTACTTGAACATTCAAGGAAATCCATTGGAGCAAAACTCAGTTAGTGACTTGTTAGATCTGCTCCGGGGATTCACTTGCTTGCGTTCATTGGAGGTAGATTTGATTTACGTTGTCATATTTTTTTATCCCTCAAAATTTCCTATGTTATTTATTTAGCTATTTATTTACATACTTTGTGATTGGTGTTTTGGCCTTTGATAATTTGACCAATTTTCAGGTTGATATTCCAGGTCCACTTGGACGAAGGGCCATTGATATTCTGGAATCTCTTCCAAACATTTCTGAGCTAAATGGTATCAATGCATCCAAAATATTGGAAACAGGAAAGCATGTGATTGATTCAATTCTTCTTCCTCGTCTTCCTGAATGGACTCCTGATGAGCCTCTTGCTGATCGTATTATAAATGCAATGTGGCAATATCTAATGACATATAGACTTGCAGATGAAGAAAAGCTAGATGAAACATCAGTATGGTATGACCTGCGTATAGTTTTACTCTATAATTTAATTTAGCACTTTCTTTTGATCAATAACCGCTTTTTTCTAATTTTTTGTTACATTTTATCAAGGTGGTTGGGTTTATGCTTTAATATTTTCATGCAACTTGAATCCTTGGATCAATGTTTGACTACTAAAATTTTTTGGTTTAGTATTTTAAATGGGATAAACAAATAGAAGTGTCACATGAATCATATTGCTTTTTCCCAATGATACACTACAAGAACTGCACATTCTTTTGGATATTTTTCAGGTATGTGATGGATGAGCTAGGTTCAGCTTTGCGGCATAGTGATGAGCCAAATTTCAGAGTGGCACCATTTCTGTTCATGCCAGAGGGCAATCTAGCATCAGCTGTGAGGTTATCTTCTATATTTTAATTGATATTTGTACTTTGATATGGAAGTCATATTTTCATGCTCTACAAATGTATCTCTCTACTATATAATTGTACTTCACATATTATTCAACACCTTTGGTGTAATAAAAGATCCTTTTATAAGTTTTGATTCTTATTTCTTCCTCATTGATTATCCTGCCTTCATTTTACCTACATGGTTTTTGTTAGAGAATTCTGTATTCTCTTCTTCCCCTCCCCATATTAAAACATGGACTTATATATTAAAATTAATCAAAGTAATAACTCTACATTTTCTCCAGCTATTCTATTCTATGGCCAACACAGAATGTTCAAAAAGGTGATGAGTGCACACGCAATTTTCTTCTCGGTATTGGGGAGGATAAACAACGTTCTGCCAGGCTTACTGCCTGGTTCCACACTCCAGAAGACTACTTTATCGATGTATTTCTCCCATTACTAAGATAGATTATCGTTCTGTTTTGTGTTTAAAGATCTACTATACAAATTTTCATGAAGTTTTGGAGCTAATTACTTTCCTGCTTTCAGGCATATGAGAAGCACCGTCAGAAATTGTTGTCCACAAGTCTAATACCTCCCACCTTTCAGTACTCTGAGACTCGAAGTATTCATCAACATTCTGGGCGTCCATTACTTGTTTACACAGATATACCTCACGTCGAGGAATACTTGACACATCCCGCATTTGTAATCAGTAAGTTGAATGCATGCAAGCTTGAACTTTCTCTCAATATTGCTTTTGTCCTTTGCTGCAGTTCATAATTAATGGTTAAATGTGACTTGGAACATATTGACTATTCATTTGAAGAGCCTAAATTGAATTTTCCTTGATTGATTTAACCTTTTTTCTGTCGGAAAATTCTGTTCGATTTTATTTTATGGTTGGTATCACGAATAAAATGGTATACTTTGTATTGTTGACCTTCTTGTTCAATGTTTGAATGCCTACAGCAAATGAACCAAAAGGTGCAGATATAATATGGACAAGTGTGCAGGTAGATGAGGACATGAAGAAAGCTACTGGAATTACGGACCAGCAATACATTAATCAATTTCCTTTTGAAGCATGTCTTGTTATGAAGCATCATTTAGCAGAGACAATTCAAAAGGTGATCATAGTTAACTAACATCTAAATGACTGACCTGTGCCACTGGCATGCAGCATTTATTTTCTTTCCAATTGAGGCTTTTTTAAAACCTTAGTTTTTTTTCTTGGGGTGATGATTTTGGTGGTTTACGTTGCTACAGGCACATGGATCTCCTCAATGGTTGCAGCCTACTTATAATCTTGAAACACACCTATCTCAACTTATTGGTGACTATTGTGTTCGCAAAAAGGAAGGACTAGACAATCTTTGGATCTTAAAACCCTGGAATATGGCCCGAACCATTGATACTACTGTAACTGATAATTTGCCTGCAATAATCCGGCTCATGGAAACTGGTCCCAAAATTTGCCAGAAGTATATTGAACAGCCTGCATTGTTCCAGGGAAAAAAGTTTGATCTCCGTTACATAGTACTGGTTCGGAGCATGCATCCTCTGGAGATATTCCTGTCAGATTGTTTCTGGGTACACTTATTCTTCCTTTGAGTTCGAAGAAAATTTCTCAAGCCTCTATTTTTTTTTTCTATTCTATTGAAAGATTCTAATGGAATTAGGTTTTACATTTCATTTTCAGGTTAGGATAGCCAACAACCTATATTCTTTGGCCAGAAGTAGTTTGTTTGAGTATGAAACTCATTTCACTGTTATGGTATGTCTCGAGTACCATTTTATTCAGCAACAAGAAGATTTTCAGATGAAAACTTGATTGAAATATTTAATATTTCATTGTTTTCCGTTTTCCGTTTTCCTTTTTCTATAGAAGTTTTAACATAGTCATTCCATGGATTACAGAATTATCGCGGAACCATAAATCATAAGAATGCTAGCGAATTTGTGAGGGAATTTGAGGAAGAACATCAAGGTAATAGATACTGCATTATGCTTATTCTCTGCCACTTTTAGGATGAGCATTGTCTACATTTGGAATGACTACTTACTACAAATTCCCATCCCTATATCTCTTTCAGTTAAATGGTTGGACATACACACAAGAATAAGGAAGATGATTCGTTCAGTATTTGAGGCAGCTGCTGTTGCTCATCCTGAGATGCACAGTCCAACATCAAGGGCAATGTATGGTGTAGATGTCATGTTGGACAGCACTTTCCAACCCAAGTTACTAGAGGTTTGTAAATGGAACGATGGTCCGGTTCCTACGTTCCTTTTAATCCTAGATAGAAATTTAATATTTGACATAATGAGTTGTGTAACATGCATTTTTTTTTTTTTTTATACAGGTGACTTACTGTCCGGATTGTACAAGAGCTTGCAAATATGACTTGGATATTGTTGTTGGAGAGGGAGGCGTTGCCAAAGGTTGTGATTTCTTCAACAATGTGTTTAGCTGTCTCTTTTTGAATGAAACTTTACAAGTTAGTCAATTGTAATTCAGTATTTCTGTGACCGTGTCCAAGCTTGAACAAAGTGTATAAATTGCGGTCTCGCTTGGTTTATCCTCGATTAGAATAATATCTGTCGCTTCGTTTGGTTTTTTATTTACCTTCGATGCAAACCAGTTTTTTTAAAGGCATATGTAAGTTTGGAGCACAATGGCGCACAATAACCCAATCAAATTACATCATTATGCATTTCTTCTCAACAAATAAAAAATAAAACCCTATTTGGAACTAGTTTGGAGCACAATGGCGCACAATAACTCAATCAAATTAGATCATGGTGCATTTCTTCTCAACAAACAAAAAATAAAACCCTATTTGGAACTACTTTATTTGGAACTACTTTATGTACATCGAATCTCTCTACAATAGTGGCATCTACGTATTCATTCAAGGTTGAGGTCAAATGCTCAATTGAATTGGTTATGTACCAAATTTGCCTGCAAGTGGAATTATTAAGCTCCATGTTCGGTGGCGTCTGCTGAGGTATATGATTGACTTCTTAGCGTTGAAAGTTTCCTTTGTAATTCAAGAGTTGACATCCGCTCAGCCTCCAGTGCCCGCTCAAGCTTTGTAATCATCATAATAAAAAGGTTTCAGCAGAAAAGGCCATATATTTGATAGCTGTTCGTATTTATTGCATTTCTGAATAATACCTTGGCAGCTCGGGTGCTCCATTCCCCTAAAATGGCTCTCAGTCTTTCATTCTCTTCAACGTACTGATCATAACAAGAATTGTAAGCACCTTGTAGTCGAAGCACATAACACCTTTTAATATTAGTAAAACCGGCTAGTTACCTGATTGTTGGTCGTGCGAAAATGTTGGATCTCTGACTCCCTTTCAGCAATCAAGGACCGAGCAAGCCTCAACTCAGATTGCACTTGATTCATCTGAAAATTTGTTAAGAGTCGTTTTAGTTTGTGAAGGTATGGAGTTGAATGATATGTGATGACTGCCTAAACTTGGGGACACTAACCATCAACATTTGCCGAAAGGATAAAATGACTAATAATCACTTCGAGACATTACAGAAACATTCATTTGGTAGTTTTAGTTGTCTGCACAGACAGACAGGAATTACCTCAGCAGAAAGTGTGCGTAACTCTTGATCACGAGCTGCTAGAAGATGGGCAAGGTCAACCTGTAAGATAAACAATTTATCACCAGAAAAAAATGAAGAGGTAGCAAGTAATATTTATTGACACAAGCCTAAATTTTTTTATTAGTCATGCTAGTTCATGAGTTTCTTAAGGTTAAGCTAAATTGCATTACAATTATGTATAAGTTATTTGGTTACAATTCAAGCTTGCTAGTATAGGCTTCAACTCAACTATAATCATTGCAATTAGACTCGTTGCCAAACTAATATTTCACTAGATTCTCAAGAAAATGGAGGAGCCATTTGGCTAAAAGTTAATTAAAAGAAGATTAACTACGTCCCTCAACTATTAATATCCCACCAAAGCTATTGCTAAACAAGAGCAAGGTCAAAATTCGACCGAGGTACAATTATATACTAAAAACATCCAAGATATAGACATAATAGGTATTACTATAAGCCTCAGACCATTGACTCGAGAATTCTACGAAGTTAAAAATTAAATTAGAAACCCACATGCGAGGAATTAAAAACAAAAAACCACCTAGGATAATTGTTGAGGTACCAAAAAGGAATTAAATAGTAAGTACCACTAAACCTATAATTGAAAAGACCTGTAGCAAGGTATAGAATTTCTGATGAAAAGCCTGGGCTATTAAATGCAACTTCCTTATATATTACAAATCATAGTAGCAACTTCGTTCTGATTTCTAACAATGCAAATTGGGTTAGACATCCTCAAGATGCGATTCAAGTTGGAACATCAGTACAATTTTTTTTGAAGTGAAAAGAAATATAGTTGTTCTGGTGGTGGGGAATACAAAGAACTGTTTTATAGCAGGGAGGATTTTGAATGCTAATTGAATAAGTACAGAGTTAAATAGGCATTGACAGGATACTACTGGTTTACATCTCGATATGAATTCAGATTGAACTTCAAGTCTACTGAATCAGTAAAGATATTTGCTATTGCATAACTTGCTAATATCTCTGATTATAAACAATATTATACCCACACACAACCATGACACATGTCCATTGTAACTTGTAAGTGACAAAATATGAGAATTTATAAATTAAACATAATGGTAAAAATAAGGAAGGTTTTCTTATCTGTGTTAATTAATACCTGTGGTGTGCTCCGATCATCAGTTCGTTCATATTTGCTTAGAGACTCTTGCAATCGAAGAATCTGCAAGACCAAATGTCGATGAAGAGAAGAACTAATTAAATGAAATATCATCAGTGGAATGTCTACACTGCAAGTATCATTTAGAGCTCATATAATCAAATCGTAAATGAATGCTTCAATTTTTTGTATACCTCCTCGCTCAAAAAATGAAGATTTTCGCGCTGATATTGCAGCAAAGCCATTTGCTGATCAGAGAGCCTACCATCATGGTACCTATTGCATCAAGAATTCACAATCAAGAGTCCACAGTTTAATTTGAGCTTACTGACATGTTTGAATTTGTGTTACTGGCATAGTGTGATCTTAAAAATGGCAAGCATAACCCATGCATTCAGAAATACTATTTTGCTGAATAGTTTATTTATTATTTTTACTTTTGGGTTTGAAAATCAAACATGGATATTATGCTACGATGTAAATCATAAAAGAAACTAAATTACAAAATGTTTGCCTTAGACCCTCCAGAGAACTTGATGGTTGTAGTGGCGAATACAAGGACTTCAGAACATCAGGGTGTGAGTTTAATGAATTGTACTGGTGTATGTAGCCTGTTTGCACCAAAAATGTAGTTAAAGATAAAACTAGTACGGTTTCTACTATATACGAAGAGATCTTACAATTATAATCGATAGGTGGAATGGAATAAATTTTTCTAGAAATAAGTACATAAGTTTTATTATATAAATAAAATGTGTTTTCTACACAGAAATGTATTATTATGTAACTAAATTTATATTTTTTAAAGAATAATTAAATTCTTATTTTGATTTATTAGTGCTTCTATTTATTTTTTAAGAATTGTATATGCTTGCTTACAAGTAATTTTAATTAAAGTAGTCGATTTAATGAGTACTAATCAAATTTAATTTTTATTTACTTTTAAAAATTTAAATTTTTTGATTTCTCAATTTAAACTACTGTTACAATGAGTTTCCTTTTACGAATATCAATGTGTAATTTTCACATAGTATCATGTAATGAAACATTACTTCAATTTATAATGTTATATCTTTTTTAATTTGAACTACACAAAAAATTTAAAAGTAACCCCAACAAATACTAAGAATAGTGCAATAACTAAAATAAATATTCAATATCTTTTCAATTACATTCTTATATTAACCCAAATTAATAAAGAAAATAATGAAGCAAACGTATTAAAATATAAGTGATAGTAATGAAGAGGAAAATTAAACTAGCTAAAGCAGTTTGTAGCTTATAGTGTAGAACCTCCTAAAATAAACTACCTTGAGATACCAAACATTTTTGTGTTAATCAAATTAGTTTATAAGGTAGTATCTAGCTTATTGGCATTACTAAACACTTTTAGTCCCAACAATATAAACAAATCATAAATGAAATTTGTAGCTTCATCTCCCCCTCCTTCCCATAAAATTACATAACCTTACCAATATAAAGACTCATAAAACATCCCGCACATACTGCTTCAACTACCATAATAATCCTGCAGAATTTTAAATCAACCAAAATGAGAGTAGAGTAGTAAAAAAGCGAACAACTATTTTCCAGTCATTCGCAAGAGAAAAATGGCAGAGTGAAGAAATATGCCACATGGAGCAAGAGCTTGATGGTGAACAATTTCTTGTTATGTAAAAACCAAACCTTCGAATATATAAGAGTGATAATGTATGAGGAAATTATTGTAAGTTGTGAACAACAAAATTTCATTCAATCGTGGCCATGCCAGAATTTCAAGTGTGAACTCATCTAGACAAAAGGAACGGGACAGGGAGATAAATACATGCTATATGCTGTGATGTGTCCAACAGTTAAACTGCCAACCAAACTCTGTCCCATACTAAACATATATACTGCAGCTAGAAAATCTACAAATTGGAATATATTGAACCTCACTATCTAGATTACTAGATAAATCACTGTTAAAATGATACGGTTTTAAGTTTAGCATACTCATTTGACCAAACATGCCACAAAAGCCTCAATGTCTGTTCCCCGTACTTGGCACCTATTATTAATGACAAGATTCAGACTAAGGATGTCGTCCTTCATATTTAGAAGTTGCATACTCCTGTAATATTAGTTTTTTTAATTCAACTTAATCTAGCCTAGAAAAACGTATAAATGAACAAGTACAACCAAATGGAGAATATACCTCAATATTGCAGAGATTGACAGGAAACCAGTGTAAGGTTTCCAGACTATAACAAGTAGCATTGCAGCGGTTCCTGACATAAAATTGAATAGTTGGCAACACTCTCATTACAATTAGTAACTCAAACAATATAAACCATCCACCAAAAAATTTACGTTTTGGTGACATCATGACATACCCATCAATTGACATCATATATAAGTATACATACCATAAGCTGTAATGGAAAAGGGTATGCGGACAATAAATTTCAACTTCTGGCTGAAACTATAGTAGCCCTGAAAAACCATGTTGGTGATAAAAGAAAATACAATCAAGCATTAAACAACATCAAACATAACCAAAACTTTCAGAGATTTGAAGCAAATTTTGTAGTTGTAATTATATGTGTCTTATAGGTCTAATGCCATCGCAAAACTTTCAGAAACTATTGTGGCAACAAAATGTCAGTAAAAGAATTACCTGCAAGCGTATCTTCTGCACTTGATAAACCAGGTATTGTTGAAAGATTCCTGAAACAGCAAAAAATATGGCCATTAAATATAATAAAACTATATGCACAGAATATTGTGTAGAAGTTGAGGAAGCTTGTACTTATAATGCTTCGGAAAATTAAACTAACCTTTATTTAGCTAGAAGCAATTTTGTTAATTTTATACGTTAGCATTTATGAACATAATAAAAGTATATAAAGTCCAAAGTCTTGGTTCGCATTCTGAGTTTAGATTCTATTAGGTTCAACAAACCTCAATGATTATATTAAAATTTAACTTTCTGTATTGTACAGGGATCTGGTTTGGGCTCCTAAAAATCAATGCAGCAAACAGATGAATTGGGATTAACACTTTTTTCCTTGGGGGATGGGGTGTTTTAGATTGTACATTCTTGTTCATTTCCTCTTTCCCATGTCATCTTGTTGTAAAGTAGTCATCGAATTCATCAAGTACCACTCTTTATTTCTAAAATTTGTTGTTGGAAATCTCACGTTAACTAGAGATATAATCAAATTATATGATTGAGTTAGGTTTAAATCAACTATCTGAAATGGTACCAATGTCACCTACTATTAAACCACTCACAAATATCTAACCTCTGGTTCAAGAATCAAGATGTCCAATACTAGGCATGACATAATGTATTGACACTCCACATTGGCTACATATATAACTAAATTATATTATATAAGCAGGTGCAAACATAACCTTAAAAGTTAGTTTTGTAGTGTTGAGTTAGACATAAATCCACTTTTTAAGAGGTATCCACCCTCATATTCAAAATCTTGGACAAGATGGCTATAGTGAAAATTACTTGTGGAGCCAAACAATTGTCCTTATCACTAATTTCTCTCTCAAAATCCTTACTGTGCTATGTTTTATTTTGACCAATATATTTCCAAAACCATAAGTACAATTTTGCACCATATAAAACCAATCACCAGAAGAAAAAAACTAAATACAAACTATTAATTAATGTTGTTCATTAATTTAATCAACATTTGTCTGCACATGAAATTATTAAGTCAAACAAACCTCACCATGGCTATATTGAAAATCAGCTTTAACTAGTATAATACATAACAAAATCAGTATTCTACAGGGATCTGATTCGGGCTCCTGAAACATTAAGGTACTTAAAGTGAAGCATGCAACAAACAGTGATGAATCTCAGGCCTAACTTCTTCTATCATTAGGGGAGGAGGTGATTGCTTCAGATTGAACATTCTCATATTTATTTCCTCTCTCCCAGGAAATCTTTTAAAAAGTAGTATCAAATTCATTGCAACCACTCTTTATTTTTGGAAGGTTATTCATTCTCATGTTCAAATCATTGACAAAATGGTTATAATAAAAATTACTAGTGAAGTCATAAGTTTTTCTCCATATCACTAACTTCTTTATCAAAAAATCGTTTTATGTTTGATTTTCATCATAATACAATTGTATTGTACACCATATATAAAATCAATAGATCGAGAAAAAAGTGAACTACAACTACCCTCTAGCTAGTAGTAGCCATATCAACATAACAAGAAAATTCTGGCATTCTTCTGAAGATATCAGTGGAGACAAAAGCAGCAAAAGTGAGTGCAACGAGTAAAGAAAGACTGTTCAAACAAGCAGAGAGAACTGAAGACCCACAGCAAAAGGCATTCATTCAGCAACACATTCAGAAAGTGGGCTAGCTTATCCAGAGATAGCCAAGAAACCCTAACTGAGACAGTTCCATTCCAAACCTGTCAACAGCAAGAGAAGAACACCACAACTACAAAGCACGGGAGAGATGAGTCCTTGCACGGGAAGAAATATCCACTGAGCTCCAATGGCAAAAGCAGCATAACCTGCCTAAAATGGAAGCAACCAATAAAAACGCAATTCACACGACAACCAATGCTAAATTTGAATTCAATCAAAATCATCACAACATGTTGGGAAACGAGCCATTAGGAATTGAACTTGCCAATAGTATGCAATAGAAGACGCTGCCGATAACCCTCGCAGGCTTGCGGTGAGCGAAAAGGGGAGCTTCGTGCAGAATATCGAGAAAGCTACGCAAACGAAATCGAAGTATGTTGTTATGCGGGTGGAACTATGTAACAGAAAATGAAGAGTGATCGGAGTATTGTGCGCGAGCGACTCACAGAGCGTTATCCTCCGCCGATGTGGCTGGTGGAGAAGTGTGTCTGTCCGTCGCCATGACAGAGGAAAAGAGAAGAGAGGCTTCGATTCCAGGGTTCAGTCAGTCACGGAGGTTCTCTGATCCCCTGTTCGCCAAAACCAACTGAAACATTCTCGTATTTACCTAATACTAGTTTCTTTTTTTTTTTTTTAATAAATAAATAAATTGTTAATTATATTTCTTTCGTTTGCTTTATTTTCTTACTTGCTTAAATGAATAATTATGTTCTTTTTGTTCTATAGAGTTTTTCTGGTAGGTTAAGTACTGGTATGACAGATTTTCTAACATGATAATTTTTTTGCATTATTAGAATTAAGTGGAGTCTATCAAGTTATGAGATCAACTGCGTCATCTTTTCATGTCATATAGATAAGTTTAAAGAGTTATGTGATCTTTTTTTAAAAAAATAATACTTTTGAACATTTTCAATGTTAATTATTTTCTTATCTTTATTCGAAACCTAGTTTGTAGTAAATCATCAAAGATCTGACCTCTTTAAACTCCTCTAACTAATTAATGAGATATCCAATAGGAAAAAAAATCAAATAAAATACCAATATAATTTTCTTTACACTCTCGTTCTTGTTAGAACTAACTTTATACCGATTTAACAAAACAAACTCGGTGAAAACTTGACCACGATCTTAATTGATCGTGAAACTAATACGTATTATTACGGAATCATGCTTTATTTTCTTTGAACCATAGATTTTTTTTTTTCTTATTGAAAACCAAAGAAAATCGCTACATCTACTAACCTATTATTTCCCATTTGAACCAAAGTCCAGTTAACATAATAATAGTATTTCCCATCATAGAAGAAATGGAGCACTCTCCTCACCTTAGCCAGCCTCTGCTTCAAAATCTAGCATTTGTGTCGGGGTATATTTGGATAAATTTCTTCATGAAAATTTGTATACATAAACAAATTTTAACTATAGAAAAGATCATTTCATATTTGTTCTTATCTTTCTTTCATTAAAATCATTTTGTATAGACATACCCTAAATTTTAGTCAGTAATGCTCTCGTCTATGAAAAAAGTTTTTCACTTTAATCAATATCAAAATTTCAGTGAATGGAGATTTACAGAAAAGCTCCTTGAGTGTTTATTATTGTTGATTAATGTCAAACAATGTCCTTTTCGAAATTAATGTGTAGACCTTTTTTATAATAAGAAAATGGGCTTTTGATATTAGCAAACGAGCAGAAGTTTGGTATCCCCTCTAAGTGTTTATACATTACATATATTTTTTTCATTCCCTTTTTTGCCATTAATACACACATCATCAATTTTTGTGATAACTAACAATTATGATCATTATCATGTGTGTGATACACAATCCAGTCCATGATATTCTTAATGATTTACAACAACTTCTAGCTTATTTTATATCATGCCAACCCAACTAGGAGTAATTTTCATTATACATGACACGTACTTTTAATCACAAATACTAGCATCAGCTGCTCTAAACTTTGACGCATGACGAGCGAGGGGATAGACCAGGGACCATATTGTCACGCAATTTAGGCCACAACTGGATAAGAAGCACAAGTTGCAACACCTGAAAATGAACAATTAACATAATCAGTTCGTCTTAAATTTACAAACTCAGAATTTCAATTGTTCACTTCTTTTAAATTTGAAGTCCTTCACTGAGCAAATGATTGAGGTAATTTTAAGTTTAGTCATTTCTTGGGGCCGGGTCTGTAGGAGTTTTCTTATTTAGAACTGAGCTCTTATGGATACTCACCGCACATGTTCTTCCCCAACTCCATCTTGAAGTAGCCATTGTCACCCCAGTCTCCTCCCCATGAATTTTTAATGAGCCAATATGGTACACCATTTTCAACTCCATACCCAACAGCAAGAACAGCATGGTTCACATCCTGCCAAGCAAATCCGGATTTTGACATCACTTCAATTACCAAAATGAACGTGCAAGATACAAGGTAACTAGGAGAATTTGGAACACATCAAAACAATAATTAACAATTGAGATGCTAATAGTTGTAAGTATATGGTGCGTTACAAAAAACAACATACCATATATTGAATAGAAATTGTCACAAAGCATAAACTTGTAGCATAGCATTTTGTTTTGAAAATTTTATGACTTTTTTTACTTGACTTTCTAAAGCCTGGTAATCATTTGTAGGACTCACCTGGGGAGTGTTACCACAAGTGTCACTGGTGTAAACTCCTTTCTCATAGAATCGGAACCCACTAACCACCTGAAAGGCCACGCTAACTGGTCGAACAAATGCAACTGCATGTTTTAATTCATCCTCAGCACCCTGTAGTCAAAACATAGGATAAAAAAATTAAAAAATTTAATGTAAACACCATCCAGGCGTGAGACCAAGATAGAGTTGATTTCGCACTACAAGAAATTAATGCAGTAGTAAAAAAACTTAGTGACAAAAATTACATTTTCAACACTTATACTGATCACAATTATTTTCAAAGAAAAAGCAAGTTGTATTTGTCACTAATGTTAAACTATGAACATACAAATAAAAAAACTCCGACCCATTTTGAAGAAAAATCAGAGAAGTGAGTACCAAGGTGATATTGACGGAATCAAGGACTTGAATCCCAACATTTTCAGCTGAAAATTTGCAGACACCATCTTTTCCCGTGTATGGATATGCTTCCTCTGTCTCAAGCCCCCCATTGTATTTAATGTACTCAAAGGCTTGTGATGGCAACCCACCATTACAGCCAAAGTTGTTGAAAGCACCAGCACAATCCACTAGCTGCTGCTCAGAAAGGGAGATACTCTTTCCATGTGCTTGTGCATAGGCTGCTTCTAAAGCCCCAGTTGTGCTGCATTATGCAGATATCACGGTTAGAATCATGAGAAATTAGACGCTGTACCTTACTCATTGTTCATTATAAAGAGTGTTTCAGGGTCCCAAATTAACCTGAATGTCCAGCATGATCCGCAGCTGCCTTGATCTTTAACTGGGCTGACTATATTTTGTTGTCTCCAGTCTTTCTGTACACATGATCAATGGAATAAAAATCTGAGTAATGCTACACAATATCCTCTAAACATTGTGACTAAAGGTATTGAATAAAAAGATAACACACTTCATATCTCAAAAGCAAAACAAAAGTTCCAAGAGTTAAATATTTTTTCCATTAGTGAATAGAAGGAAAAAAAATAAAAAACAATATATCAAATTAGTTTTTCAAGTCACGAACATCAATCAATTTAGTCTTAGCATTAGAAATATGTTAATTTAGTATGATTGTGCTTCTAGTTTCTAACACTATTAACTGCCATAGGTACCGTTATCAATCATTTGTGTGCTGTGATAAAAAGGGATTGACAGTGAACACGAAACGTGTTGCTTAATTTGTGTCGTATGGAACAATACAATTAAGTAGAATTTTGAAAAAAGTACCGCTGGAGGAAGAACAGCATCGGTAAGCTTGTGGTTGCCTTTGAGAGTGGCAGAGCAATTTTGAGCAGCACCTAGTCTGTGTCTTTTGAACTCCTCCCAAGTCCAATCAGCAAAATCTGTTTCACAAGACAAATAAATAACGTCAAAACCTGCTTCAAACCAAAACCATTTCCCCTTCTCTCTTGGTTTTTCTTGCAACCAAAACCAAACTTGATCAGTCACATGAGATAAAAATATAACGTAAATGCTTGAAGACAGATATGGTTCATAGCTTGAAGACGAGAAGTACTAATAATTGTACTTGATGAACTGTGCTAAAACCATATTCACTTACTATTATTTCAGTATGATATTTATTATTTGATGAAGGAAAACACTAGAAGTTCACTCCATTTGGAGTAACTTGGAGTAAATGAAAAAAAAAAAATAGTTGAAAGAAAACAAATTTAAATTAAAAAGTCATAAATGTGGTAAATAATGATATGATGGAAAAGAAAGAAAGACACTCGCATTCTCTAGTAACTTAACCCTGCATTTTATCTAATGAGACTCATGTAAACCACACTTAAATTTCGATTTTCCAAACAATATAATAGAATGATATTTGAATTTCCTTTTAAACTCATTTAGTAATTTAGAAAGCATAAACAGTTGAACATGACAAAGAATAAGACAAAATATAAAATATGACATAATTATAATGCAATATATAAAACTGAAATAAAACAGAAAATTCAAATTAAAAAATTTAAACCAATTTAAAATATTTATTTTATATATTTATATAATTATTGTAATTCACACCTGGTACGAATGTCTAAAAATAAAGAAAAACTACAAAATACAATTAAAATATTTGAAGTAGTTGATGAATCATAGAAGTATCTATATTTTATTTTCAGGACTAGATAAGTAAGTATCTATATTAAATAAATATGTACTAAAAAACATATTAAAATTAAAATTAACATATGCATTAATATGTAAAATAATAAAAATTATAATACTAATGAAGTTCTAACTCAACAAAATAAGATAGCATAATAAAAGTGCACACAAAGAAGCATTATGTTTCCACTAATGTAAAACAAATATGATTTCGTGGCAGAGTGAGTTTAACAGTTCATCCCATTGGTCAGCTTTACCTATCAAACTCAACGAAGGGCACGAGTACACCAAGCAAACTTGGGTCTCTTCCAAAGAGTTTCCCCATAAGCCCTTTTAGGTGAGAAAACAATACGAAAAAAAAAATCAAATTTTTTATAAGTTAAAATTAGTTTATGTCTTAATTAAAAAATATATGATGGAGTTTCTAAAATTAATTAATGCATAAACTAATTTGGTGATGAAGAAACTAATTTTAATTTTTCCTTCCATTTTCTCTTTTAAGAAAACCTTATAAAAAATTCGTCTCTCGAACTGTTAGAGTTTGTCTCCACTAACTTTTAATTTAGGTACTACTTTTACAAATTTCGTTGCTAAACATTTTTGTATTGTAATTAAATGTAAAATAAAATTATATTGTGATTTTATTTATAAATTTTAGGATGATTATGCTAAACGATTTCTTGCGTTTAGGAAAAAACTAATATTTTTTTGTCTTACCACTCCAATCCAAATTTACGGATCCATTAATGACTCCGACGGATCACTCTATTAGTTCATCAAAAATAAAATAAAAAAATAGAATTGAATTAATATTTTAAATTTGAAATTAAAATATATGTTTCTGAGTAAATATTCAAAAGTATATTTGTTAATTTATTTTATAAATTTATCATCAGAATACAAATTGCTATTTTTTAGATTTAATTAACTTCTTTCGTAAACTTTTTAAGAATACTAAAATATGAACACTGAGTGAGTGGGAAGCAAAATTAGCTATGAGAAATGGATCAAATCTGATAAAAATCAAACGGAAAAACAAGAACTAGAGAAGAGTGAGTGACACATACGATTAACGGAGAGAGTGTAGGGCAAACGTTTCTTGTTGACGGAGCGGATGAATCTGAGGTTCTGCGAGAATATCTCGTACCTCTGCTTCATCTCTTCCTCGTTCCGGTACGTCTTCCGGAACCTCCCAACGAACCGCGCAAACAACACCGCTCTCCGGCACTGACCTATCACCTTAATCACCTCCCCCTCCACGTCCGACACCATCCGAATCGGATTCGCATCCTCCAGCCACGATCCACCCGCCACGGCGCACAATAGTACCGCCACCGCGCACCACACTACTGAAAACCGCGCCATGTTCGTTGGTTCTCTTTTACTGATCTCTCCCACTGTTGTGGAATCTCAAATGGAGATACCTCTATTTGTATTCATCAAATGTTAATTATCTAGGGACCACTCCACTACCCCTATCTTTGAATCTAAGATATTTTTAAATTTCCGTGGATAATATATATTTTAAGATAAATTATATCAATATAAATATTAAATATATAGATGGATATATAATATTACAAAATTCAGATTTGAAAAGTATTCAGGATCATGTTTCATTATGAAAATAAAATACTAAAATGATTCATAAATAGAAGATAAAAACATTGTTTAGTGAAATATTATTTTAATAATTAGGCATTATTCACGTAGGTATTATTTATTGATTTGTAGAAGGTGGATGATGTGTTCCCTGACGTGGTATTAGAGATATTATTTGCAGTCAGCATCATTGGTGGACCCAAATAACGTTTAAGTCGTAGAAGCAACTCCATTGGAGTAACGAAGCTTTGGCAAGTTATGGAAGATACCCATTGCTTCCATCACCGGATGAAGACAGTAATAAACTGTGGTAAGGTAACCGTCCAAGTGTGTGTGAAAAGGGTTCAATTTGAAGAATAGAGATAATCTATGCCCCTTTTGATCCTTGGTGCAATGAATCTGGACAAGAAAATTGGTTTTCAGAAGCTGAAACAAGTAGGGTAAAGTCATGCTCTTATCTTGATCAGCTTCGTTTTAACCAATTTCGTCCATACATTTTTTTAATGCCTTTTAATTTTTGGATTTTCAAAAACTTTCACTCATAGAAAGTTATTGCTAGAAACACATGAACTAATTCCTCTTTATCATTGATGATGATGGTAAGATTTGAGAAAATATCACTCATATTAAGAAGGAAACCTTGTTCATAATAATGGAAATATACTTCTTAGAGATACTATTCGCGTTAGAAAATAATTACATCTAAAAACAATTTATTTGATGCTATTTGTAATTCTTGGTTTAAATATGTTTTTAATCTATAATTTTACAAATATGTAATATTAGTTCTAATGAAAGTTTAATTACAAATTTAAGTAATTATAAACAATCTAAGTGATGTCATCTTAAGCATTGAAAACTGAATTTAAATATAAAAAAAATGTAATTAAAATATGATTTAGGTACCTAAAAACGTCATCAACTGTGAGATCAAAATTTGGGTTTGGGTAAGTCAAGAATATGAATGTAAAACACTCTTTTTCCATTTTTTTTCATTTTTTAGTAAATTTTAGTGAGAAAGAAATGTATACAATTTTTTAAAGATGGAAGAGTGCAAGAAGTTTTTATCTAACAAAAGATTAATCACACTATTATTTAAAATTTAATTTGATATTTTGTTATAATGTTATTTTGAATATATCACTTCAATATTATTTTTGATATATTTTTCTTCGATCAAGTGTTTTCTCTTAATTAAAATTTCTAAGTTCTGTATAAATTTTTATATTGTGGAAATTCTAATATTAGTCATTTCACACCAATTTTATGGATGAAAATAGAAGCAAACATGAAAATGACGTGAAGAAAACAAACTTTCATCTTTTGGAAATCCTTCAATTTGGATTGTGCTTATCGGATGAACAGCTTCCGGAAATAACATTTTTGGAACAAATTTTAAATCTTTTGGAAAACTTATTTTGCAACAATAATTTTTGTTATGAAATATTTTAAACTGAGTAATCTGTAAATAGTTAAAATTCAATTTCAAATTTTATATTTCCAAATGCATTCTAGAAGTTTTATTATAATTTTTTTCTAAATATCGTCAGAACATATAATTTAAAAGTTTTTGAAATACATCCTAAATAATAGTTTTAGATTTTAAAAAATTATCTTCCTTATCCCACTCTAATAGGGAGGTGAAGAAGAAATTATGAACGTGTAAAAAACAAAAGCCCAACTTGAATCAAGGTCCGTTGTGTATCTTTTCGGTGACAAATTCTTTCTCCACCCCCGTACCCTCTTCCTGCACCCCCATATAATTTTTTTATTCCATAACTACCCTTCATGAAATTACATAAATACTCTTATCATTTTTTGAAATTGTGAACCAAATGGAGGTGCATCCGGTTCTCATTTTAAAAAAATACAAACCGGACGACCTCATCCGATTCTCAACCCAGCAGATCGGAAAATCTTCAAATTCACCGTCGACAGCTCTCCAAATCCCAAATCAACTACTTTAATCATCAATATCACCTACTAATTGCTAATAAACATCACAAATTGGTTACCTAATGCTTTTATGAAGGATTAATTGAAAGATTTTGAATAACGAACGGAAGTCGCGAATGGCTTACCTAAACCGGACGAAGGTTCTCTTAACCGGATGACTAGCTAACGAAACGGCTGAAGGAAGTATTTGGCTCACTAGCACAGCGGGGAGAGCTTTGGACGATGTTTATTAGCAATTAGTAGGTGATATTGATGATTAGAGTAGTTGATTTGGGATTTGGGGGCTGTCGACGGCGAATTTGAGGATTTTTCGATCTGCTGAGTTGAGAACCGGATGAGGTCGTCCGGTTTGTATTTTTTTTGAAAATGAGAACCGGATGCACCCCCCATCCTGTTCACAATTTCAAAAAACTGTAAACCGGATGGCCTGGTTATCCGGTTAAGAAGGAGAGGAGTTTTATTAAGATAGGAGTATTTATGTAATTTCATGAAGGGTAACTATGGAATAAAAAAATTATATGGGGGTACAGGAAGAGGGTATGGTGGTGGAGGAAGAATTTGTCCTTTTCGGTCCATGCTACGAATTTCAGGCTATATTTGTTTTAATACAGCCAATATGTTTGTACAAAGGACTTAAATGTATTTCACTTTCACGTAAACTTGATTCAGTTTAAATTCATTTATTTTCTAATATTTTTGAATAATTCTTTAATTAATTGTGTCCAGATTTTGAAAATACCACAATTCTTTAGTTTTATCCTCTATAATTATTTTATTTATTTTTCACTCTCCATGTTTTATAAAAAAATGTTACTTTAGCTTTTACCAAAGACTATAACTATCTTAGTAAAATGTGTTTTCGAGTCCTTATACATCTTTTTTTGATAATTTTGTTTTATTTACTTCATTTTCAAAACTCATAAACCGTTTAGGATAGATATATTTTGAAAACATTGAAAGGTGCGGACCATTTTCAAAATTTTGATTTAATAGCAACATTTTTAATTTGATTTTTATAACATCGATTTTACAAAAATTGCCCTTTTTTTTAGTTAACAGTAGTTTTTTATTGGAATAATAATGAAAACGCATTGCACTTTTATACATTCAAAAATATAATTTTAACTAACAAAATATTATTAGTTTTATAAAAATAAGAATCGAAGAACTCTACTGGTATTTTTTTTATTTAACGGATTATACTTCAACTTTTACTCTTCCATGGATTACATAGTTAGATATTTTACTAAATAATAAAATTAATTTATAAATTTATTTAACTAAAAATTACATAAAAAAATTTAAAAACGGTGTAAATGATGATATTAAGATCGTTTCTTCTTCTCATAAGTAAGGTCGGTGATGAAGCTTGAACACATGGTACTTGTTGTCCTCACTATGGTTAAACAAATTGTGAACATTAAATTGTTGTCAGTGTCACGTGCATTAAGTATATTAAAGAAATTCAAGTGAACATTTGTTGTGTGCTTTACTCAATAATAATGGAAATTTTAAGTGTTATGCATTTTTTTTTGCCATTCTTTTTGCTGTCTCAAAATAAGAAATATGATTATTTTTTTTCTAGAGGTTTTTACGAAGTTCAGTTAGTACTTTTTTAAAAAAAATTGTTAACAAGCAATATATCAAAAACTCCTTTAATTTATATACATCTTTTATATATATATATATTATATTTATTTTGACAGTTCCTTAAAGTATCGCATTTTACTGAATGCAAATATCAAAATTTAATATAATTCGAACATTGAACTATATTAAAAAAATAAGAAATTAGTGTCTTATGTATTACTTAAGAATTATATTAAAAAAAATATAAGAGCAACTAGATATGTAATATCTAATATCTAATATTTGTGCAATAGTATTAAACTATACTAAAAAACATAAATAATCACCGATATTATGTTATGTTTTGAGCACTAACATAGAGATATCAAAAGAAATAAACAGCCACTTATGTTCAGCATCAAATTATAAATAGAATTTCGGTTGATGAGTCAAAACACTTATATTAAGAATATAATATTTTTCAAACGTAGTTCTTTAATAATTTTTTAATTTTTTTTACTGTAGTTTTCGACGTGTTTTCAAAATTCAATAACTATTTTCAAACTTTGTCTTTTAAAAGATCAATATAATTTTAAAACTCGAAAATTGAATTCCATTATTTAAAACTCAAAATTAAATAGTGCTTTAATTATAAAACAGTGGAACAATTAATTGTAATAAGGTTTAACCTTTGAGCTATGTAAATATGAAGAATGGGAAATTATATATATATATATATATATATATATATATATATATATAGACACACACACGCTATTGATATAATCTTAAGTAATTTTAAACAAATTAATATTGAGTGTACTTTACTTTCTTACACAAATTTGCTAGTTTAGTTTTCAACCTCGAACACGTTTGTTGAAAAAAGAGAGGAAAAATTAACAAAAAAAAAAAAAAAAAAAATAAAAAAAAAAAAAAAAAAAAAAAAACAACATGCATTGACATTATGCGAAAATATACACACGTTAACGTGAAACGTGTGTCTCTTTATTTTTATCATGCTATCTTATATTATTGAATTAAAATTCAAGTATTATAATAATTTTTATCATTTAGCATGTTAATATTGTGTTAATTGTAAATTCAATATATTTTACAATATATACAATTTTGTTTAAATTTAAACTATTATTTAACAGATTTAAATTTTAAGATTATAAGAATTTGAAGTGACATGCAAGAAAACGTAAAACTTAAAGGTATGAAAACAAATAGAAATATAATGTAAATGGTAAGAAAGAACCAATTTTAATGATTATTTCAAAATATAAATAAAATAAATAAATTTTTACATAAACTAAAAAATTTATTAAAAGTAAAAATAGATTGAAAAAAGAACCTCATTATATAGTTATAAATATTCTACAAACCTTGTTCCACACTCTTCGGTCTTCAATCTCACGTGTGGGTAACCTGTGAAAAAGTTGACCGGTCTATACTATGTTAAATTAATTTCCACGTCTTTAAATTATTTATAAAATTTTAATTAGATTTCTAAATAAAAACATATAATCTTTTATCTTATAAGTTTTTTAATTGAGTTAATATAACTTTTAAAACCCATCATAAATTATATTTTCTTACAGTTCCAAATTATTATAAACTAATTCTAGAAGTTTAATTACAAAAAAGTTACAAGATCTTACTCAATTGCAAAAGTTTAATCTGGAGTTATAATCTTCTGTACTATTGTAATCTTTCAACCAAATTATTATTTATTTTTGAAAACTAAAATAATTAAAAGCACTTTGGTGATAGTTATGATTATGAGCTTAGTTAATCTGCCTCTAATGAAATCTGAAAAGGCTAAAAACCCCTTCCCGGATGGGGTGTCACCAGTTGCTACTGTGATTTGAATTTTGACTTTTTGAACAGACATCAGTTACACGTAAACTCGTGTGAAGAGTATTCTTTTTTTACGTTAAAAATATTGGATTTAATTATAACTTTGAATATTTTAATTGGTTATTAAGATTTCTATATTAAATATTTAATACTTTTATTTTTATATAAATATTTTATCATCTGATTTTGTTATTAGTGGAATGATATATTTATTATATTTATCTTTTCATCTCAAAGTCATTAATTAACTCACGTATTTGTTACGGCTTTCTTCTGTAATCTCTAATTTATCGATCAATTAAAATCACATTTATTTAATGAAAATATTCAACTAAAAATAATCAAAATTATGAGATACTTAATACATAATTAAACCATAATATTATTAGAAAAAGTAATATATACTTAGATAAAATCAAACCTTACATATTTGAAGACTTTTCCTAATCTTAGTTGAATACCAAAATAATTTCTGTCTTTTTCATTGTTGCTCTTGCAAGTGGCAGTTGATTTTTATGTTGCAAAAACTTCATAAAACGATGAATACAAGAAATTTACAAGTCAAAACATGAGTAACATGTTTGGTAAAACTTCATAGAGAGATTAAGATAACAAGTTGGTTGCAGAGTTGATTTTTTATTTTTCTTTTTAAACTTTAGCAAATGTATTTGACCAGTAGTTGGGGAAACAAAGTTAAACTTTATAACTTAACGTATTCCCACTCTCGTTGGATTTTTAACTGAAAGTGCTTATTCGATAAACAAAATAACTCTGACTAATAAAACTATAGTCCATTACGCAATGCATACATGGGTGAACATTTTTTATTGTGAGTTACATAGAAAACTTTAACAATTAATTCAGAAATATAGTTAATTTGAATAATTTTAAAACTTATACTTTGTGATTTTTGAATTTGAAAAATTATACTTTATTAGTTCGAAAACGTATTGAATTCAAAAAAAAAATATTATCAACAAATAAAAAGTTTATGATAATCCTACAATAAACTAAAACATTCTGTGGTTCTTATTAATTATCAGCAATCTTATTTTACGTGAAATATTTTACTTTTTTAATAGTCAGGTTTCACATTAACATGTTTAACACAAATATATAATTTAGGTGTTGGAATTACGAACACAAATTAGTCTTGATTTTTTTTATTTTAATTTTAGACACATATTTTGTATGATTTCGAATAAATTATGATTCAAGTAATATATAATTGTATCCAATGATAAAGATCTACCATGGAGGATGAATATCTCCAAATATTGTCCCCATCTTCATAAACCAATAAAATTAAGTTTATTGATAAAAAATTAACATAAGCCAATTTAAAATTGTTTATTGACACATTTTTAATGTCTAAACTATACATTTGCTTATAAGTAAGAAAACACCACAATTTCCATATAAATCTTTGCTTATACTTATAATAATTTCATTGATTATTGTTACATGTTTCAATAAAAATATTAAATATAGATTTTTAAATTCAAATTAAGTATGGAAAATAAACGGTTTAAGGTATATGATCATTTGATATTGATAATTAGACTTTTTTTTTAATAAAAGGGTTTAATTTTCTTTTAAAATTATCAAAATGGACAAACTATATTTGTAAAATCGAGTTCATTTTAAAAAGATTATGCTTGCAAGCATGCTTTTAATTGTATAATTTTTTAAATTATATTATAAATATAATTTCAATTATTATTATTATCGTTAATTATTTATTACAATGAGATTAGAAGCGTATAAGAAATAAGATATCAGTTTCATTTTTATTATTATTATTATCAAAATGAAATTGACTTTGCAAGAAAAAAAAATCTGTTTTCAAGGATTTAAAATTAAAAAATTAATAAAAATAATGAAGTCGTATTGGAAAGTACGAATTCTTTAAAATGAAATAGTCTTTGCATTCACGATTTGTTTATTTTGTATTCTTTTTAAATCTACCAATTTTCACAATTTTTTAAAAATTATATCTTTTTACAAAAAAAAAATCCCATAATTAAGTTTTTCATTGTATAGTTAGACTTATTGGGGGCATGTAAATGATCATCCAACTATCATCATGAAGTTCATTATTAACTTGTTCACAATAGTAACTAATAATGTTGGAATCCGTGTGAAAAACCAGTTTCTTACCATTTTAGAATTCATCCATTGGCGTAATCTTAATAGAAGAGGTTTGAACCTCATAATATAATAATCAACCTATGATTCACTAGGATTCTGATATACCAATTTCATGTGTGAACAATTTTCATTTTTATCTTGAAACGAGTATGTGTTTAATCCCATTTATGAAAAAGACACACATAAAGTAATAATGAAAATAATTCATTAAGTAAAAACTAAGAAAAGTCAAAAATATCGTAATTCTCATTTTACAAATTGTTACTAATAAATTAATATCACATATAAAATAAAATAGCATATATGACCAGCAGATTATATTTCCTAGTGGCCATAGACCAAACAATTTGATTTTATTTTAATATATAATCTTATGAATAAAAAATAACAAATATGAAGAAAACTTTACCTACTGAAGAAGTCTATCAGTCTTAGCTTAAAGACAAAGAAAATAGCTTTGAACATTCTAACAGTAACTCTCGTAGATTAATGTATCATAAAAGAAATTGGAATGTTATGTTTTCTCATGGTCTTTTAAACATTATAAGTAACTCCACTATTTCAAATTAATATCTTTTACCATATTACATCAATTATTTCACGCACATTTTCCTTTCTTTAATTAAACATGTACTGGGATCCCCAATCAATTTTAAAATATTATCCTTTCTCTATATATATTCATATTATTTATTTAAAAATACAATAAATATATCTTATTTTAATTTTAATTTATTTATTTTTCACTTTAATTATACGTATATATTAATATGTGTATATTATATTAACAAATCAAGTTAATCCTGTCTCACATCCTTTTTATTATTGAGCTTTGATGAAGTAAACAAAACCCCATAATCCTAATGTGATAAAGACCTCCATTTGATATAATCATGGCCTAATTTTTATTCAAATTGCTAATCAATTATATGCTGCATAATTATATATACATGCATACACACGTAGTACGTTTCTTTCTCTTTCTCTATATATATTTAAGAAATGTAGATGAGATGAAATGGCATTAGAAAAATTTCAGCTTCTACATACTTCTTCTCCAAGCTAGATTAATTAAGAATTAACTTGGTTTAACTGACGACATGAGTTTGTTTAACTATCCGTATCACATATTTGTTAGAATAATACGATGACGAAAGCATCTTAGAAGAATCATGTATAAGTGACATTAGCATGGTTATCCATTTTTAAGATTTATGTAATACTGGGTTTTGCAGTGTTGAAAAGGTCGTTAATTTAAATTTTGATGAAAAGGACACGTGGCATGGCCCCACTTAACCTGCTCCCGTACGTGTTGACGGAACTTAATCTCTTGGAACGCACACAAAGTTTGAGTCCAAGCTGTTTGGAGTAATTTTCCAACCAAAAGATTGGAAATGAAATGTGATTATATTATCATTATCCCAAAACACAGTTTCCCCACGCTAATCTCACCTCGTTCTTAACAACCCCACTCTACTTCTTTCCCCTTCATGCAATTCATTCATTTCTCTACTAATTACAAAATTTCAAAGTAAAACAAATATTATATTATTAACAATTCAGTGTTAAAAGTACACAACCTTTTCCTTATATTACCAAATAACAAGAAAAATATTATAATCACGTAGAATTTTAAGAGGTAAGATAAAGTTTATTTAAGCTTTGATCAAATTCTATCTTTTCTAACAATAATTGCAAGAATTTTATTGATAGAATATTTTAAATTAAAACTCACTACAAGAATATTTTTCGATATTCAAGTTAATAGAAAATTTAAAAAAATATAAATAATAGATATGAGATTGAGTATATATTTTCTATAAAATTAATATTTATTTAAAGATTTTTTTAAATTAAAATTAATCTATTCATAATAAATAAAAATCATGATAATTGATAATAGAATATTTTTTTTATACAAATAATCATCATAAAATATATTTCATCGTCATATTTAATTACATTAGATTTAATATTATCGTACAGGAAGGTACACATATATTTTGAAAAATAAAATATCAAATAAATTAAATGCGTGTTAATAATTTTAAATAAAAAATTTATATAACACGTGGATAAAACAAATATATTTATATTCATCATCTATCCATATTAAAAGTCAGGTTTTAAAGATGATAAGTATAGTTAGTCAATTTAGAAATCACATTTAAACAATAACTTAGACTATACATGTGAGTATAAATTTATTTGTCATTCTTTCTTAATATCTTCTTGTATAATCTCATAAACTTCTTACAAAATATTAAAACTAATGAAATTAGGTGAATATATACAATTTTATTTTTATAAACACATGTTCCACCCTTTATTTGAAAATAAATATTTTAAATTTATTATATTATAAAACAAATACTAATTGTGAATTTTTTGACTAGAATCTTATATTTTCAATTTGAATTGACTTAAAAATGTTATTCATATAAAATAATTTATGCAAAATAATATAATATAATCCAGTAATTGATATAACACACTTTTAATTTAATTAACCAGGATCTGACTTTGATAAATTAACACATAAAAATAAATATTACACGTTTTCTTTAAGTTTTTTTGAATGAACTCTTGAACCTTTACTAAATTAATACATTGCATGAATTATTATTTAAAAGCCTTTTAGAAAAGAAAGTTTTAAACGTGAAAATATTTTAACTAGTTCAAAATACAATGTCTTGAATGTGAATGAAGAAAATAAGGTAACTGCAATAACATCTCAGCTCTGGTTAACAGAATCTAAAATCTACAACCTTTCTCTCTTCTCCTACCATAAAGTCAACATTATATCTTCATTGTAAAATATTCTTATATGAGTTTTGTCAATGTTGGTTCATTAGTAACTAAAACCATTTAGGTTAACACACTCTAACAACATTATGATTTTCAATAAATCCTGCGCAATAATTTATCTTCTTATTTAAATATTTTTTAAAAGGACTTCCTATTTAAATAGTCAAGGAAAAATCATTAAACTACCTGCAACAAGTTTCAAGAACGGTTACTTGATTATTTTAATTTATTTAAATAATCAAACATGTCGTACATTTCAGGACTTTTGATGAATTATTCCAGGTTATAAACTTGTGAATTTTTAGCTTCCACGTGCATGAAGATATAGTAAAGAATAATATATCAAGATTAAAATTCAACATCAATTTATCTACAATTGGTTCATACTATTTAAGATACTCTTTTTCTGTTTGATTCACCTATTTAAGTTGGGCTAGGACCATTAAGAACAATGAATTTCTGTTTATATATCGAGTTTTTATTAGTTATATTTTTTCAAAATGTACAAATATCACATGGTTAAATTATAAGAAAAACTATTATAGGAAATTGTTTTATACCAACTGCTCTACGCGCTAGGTGATATTAGCCTCATAGATTTTATTTTAAATTTTTTTGCTTGAATTTACCTTCAAAATTGTATCTTATTTGACTTATTTGTAGTTCCTACTCTGACAACAATAATGTAAAATGGAGAAATACTAAAACTATAGAAGTTTCTTTTGGAAGGGAAAGAATCCCCTCTCGTTACACTACAAACCAAAAAGTCAAAAACATAGGAATGAGGCTTGTCCCAGACAACTTTTGAAACTTCCTAACTTCAATTCTTAATCATATAATATTAAATTAATGTATGACTAGTATATGTCTCTTATATATATAGAATTGTAACATATCTTGCAAATTAAAATATCTATTTTGGCATTTTTATTAACATTTTCATTTCCATTGCCCTTCACTAGAATTCTCAGATAGATGTGATAACCCCATATATTTAGGACTATTATAAGTCCCTGCGTTTGTCGTTTATGATATGCATATCCTTCCAGTTCATTTATTTAAATGCTGCTTTGTCATTGTATAAACAACATGTTCAATTAATTTATATTTTATCTACATCTTCTAGAAACCAATCCAACTAAGGTTGAAAGCTTACCAACCAAGTATAATTTTCAATATCTGAAGAACAAAAGCAGGAGAAGAAAAAAAGCACAACTACTAGCTTACACAACTTTCCAAAAAGAAATACTACAACTAGAAACGCATCGTGTTAGATAATAACCCTTTTGTGCTACATATCTGCACAGAAAAACAATTGAGACTGATAGAGACTACACTTTGAGTTTTCACTGTATTATTGAAGTTTTTACTACCAGTTTTGTAAATATATATACATCTCTTTCTTCATAAAACGACACTGATTTCAGTAGAAAATTTTAGAGCCATCAAATTTAATTGTATATATCAAGACAGTGTTGATGAATAGATAAGTATCCAAGCATTAATAAGGTCAACGAAAACCTAACAAAACAAGAGAAGAAAATAAGGTTGTACTGATAGAGCAGTATGAAATCACGAGCAGCAGCTTGTGCAAGTCTTCACCAAATGGAAATTAGAAAGTGAAAGGAAAATGTCGAAGGTGCTTTGGCAATTGATAATATTCGAAACATGACAAGTCAAAGTTCATAATTTTCCAAATTTGTGACCTTGAGTGCATGAAAGTCAATCAGGGGTAGCTACGTCATTTGGCTTTAACCAACATCTTAGACTTGGGATACTCGGTTCCCCATTATTAGATAATATTAAACAAATAAAATTATTCAGATCTTTGGCAATTTCTTGCTTGCCAAACAACCCCTTCATTCTATCTCTCTATATATATTATGTACAAAAGGAAGAAATCCATGGCATATAGGACCTAGACAACTAATCAAAAGTAACCTTTACATGAAAAAATCAACATTGTGCTGGTATAAAAAGGAGCTGAAAACCTCTTTTCTTTCTGAGCAGTTGAAGGTTTTGAATAACCTTTCACTTCCGAAGTCTTAAAACCATTTCCATTTCCCTATCTCTCTAAATTCCTACCTAACACATTCATATATCTCAACAAGTTGAACCTTCTTCGTGTATATATCTCTATAGAGACATCTTTGATCAGCTAAGAGATTGTAGATTCATTACCATCATAAAGAGTTCAAGTTTCGAGCCTCAATTTTTCTCTCTTGGTCACCAATGACCCTCATGAAAATGATATGGAAATCCATCTTCCCCGGTTGTTACAAGGGCGAGTATCCCTCTCCGAAGCCAAAGAAGGTGGTGGCTACAAAGCCAAATTCTTCTCACAGGATTTCTGTGACGGATTTGAGTTATCCAAGCACGACTCTTTCAGAGGATCTCTCCATTTCTCTAGCGGGGACTAACCTGCATGTTTTCTCACTAGCCGAGCTCAAGATTATCACGCAGTCTTTCTCTTCTAGCAACTTTCTAGGAGAAGGTGGGTTCGGACCAGTGCATAAAGGGTTCATTGATGACAAGCTTAGGCATGGCCTTAAGGCTCAACCCGTGGCTGTTAAGCTCTTGGACTTGGACGGCTCGCAGGGCCACAAAGAGTGGTTGGTACGTATTTTGTTTTCTTCCTCATAAATTTGTCACAAACACAATGAGTGCTTTTTCAGATATTTACTTTGATTAGAACGTGCTTAGTTATGTAGATGAAAGTGGCCTCTTATTCTTTTACAAGTTTTTCACATATTGTTTGAATAAATCAATGCATCATGATAAAAACTTATATTATAAATCAATGGAGGTTAGGGAGAGGGTTATTCAGATCTTGTAAAGAGAATACTTGTATTTATCTATCCATGTTTTTCATAAAATTATCTCTTACAGAAAAAATTATAGTTAAGTTCTAAAAAAATATTTAATGTCATTTTTATTAAGTAGTTAAGTATTTAATTAAATGAGCTGTTATTAAATGAAAAAGTCAGTTGTGACCTTTCGGTTTTCTAACTGGTGTATGCTGATGACAGACTGAAGTTGTTTTTCTGGGGCAACTAAGGCATCCACATCTGGTGAAGCTGATAGGATACTGTTGTGAAGAAGAACACAGACTTTTGGTATATGAATATTTACCAAGAGGCAGCTTGGAGAATCAATTATTTAGAAGTACGATTTTTATTCATTATTAATTGTCTTAATCTTGCCATAAGCCTAAACAATGATTAACTAATTAACCTCTTGATTAATCGTCTTTATTGTGGCAACTAATTCAGGATTCACAGCATCACTACCATGGTCAACGAGAATGAAAATTGCTGTTGGGGCTGCCAAGGGTCTAGCCTTTCTTCATAATGCCGAGAAGCCAGTCATCTATAGAGATTTCAAAGCTTCCAACATCTTGTTAGACTCTGTAAGTGTCCCTACTTTGTTCTATAAAAAGAATAACATGAAATATTAAATGATTGGTTTAACTAAGGAATCTCCATATAGTATTGTTCTATTACCGTAATTCTTACTCTTCTCATTTGATATTCTTGTAGGATTACAATGCAAAGCTATCTGATTTTGGGTTGGCAAAAGACGGTCCAGAAGGAGATGACACCCACGTTTCAACCCGAGTAATGGGCACACATGGATATGCAGCACCAGAATATGTCATGACAGGTAACTTTATAATTTTCAATGCCAACTAATCAACTTTTCTAGTAACACTTGATTATATTAAACTGGTTTTGTACCTAAGATGATTAAAAAAGTGAAAGTATTCTAAAGACACACTGATATCATTAGCTGTTATAATGCTCAACTTAGCTAGAATTCTTGCAGCTAAATAACTTTATAATAATGTGTTTTTTTTTTTTTGGTGTAGGTCACTTAACAGCAATGAGTGATGTGTATAGTTTTGGGGTAGTGCTGTTGGAGCTGCTAACAGGGAGAAGGTCAGTGGATAAGAACCGTCCTCCAAGGGAACAAAACCTAGTGGAGTGGGCAAGGCCAATGTTGAATGACTCAAGGAAACTCAGTAGGATAATGGACCCTAGACTTGAAGGGCAATATTCTGAGATGGGGACCAAAAAAGCTGCTGCATTGGCTTACCAATGTCTGAGCCACAGGCCTAGGAGCAGACCCTCAATGAGCACAGTGGTTAAGACCCTTGAGCCACTTCAGGATTTTGATGACATTCCAATTGGAACATTTGTTTACACTGCTCCACCGGATCATAACAATGAAGTGCAGAATAGGGATGCAAAGGATCAACTTGAAACACCTAGAAGGAGGGAAAATAGCAATGGCCAACACCATCACAGGCACAATATTAACAGGCATCATCCTCTGAAGTCCCCCAAGAGTCCAAAGCCACAATCACATTTAGGTTCAGTGAATGATCACAACAAACACAGAAATGGTAGAGGCAGTGGATCAAACTCTCCTCCATCACATGTTAAAAGGCCAGGAATCATTGCCTAATAGGACACATAAACCATCATATACACTGTACATATATAGATATTTTCACTTCATTTTTCCCACAAAATTGTTTAGTTTTATGTAGCTTTTACCAAGTTTCTTGTAGGCCAGTGCCATATATTATGCCAAGTAAAAAGGAAGGCAGAGACAACAAAGAGTGAGCGTGCAAGAATTTATATGATTAATATATGGTCCACACATGGAAAACATGCATGAGTTATCTTCTTTTTGGTTATATAGTAATTTAATTTCTTCAACTAAAGGAGGATTAGGAAGTTAATTGTTTTAAATTGCATGTGTATATATAAATATTGTGATGAACTTTTCTTCTGGATGGATCAAAAGACTTGTTCAATAAATGGACAATTACCAACTTCTTAGTTGTTGAACAAACTTAAAAGATCTTTCAAAAATGGTTACAGCTAAGAGGTTTGACCAAACAACATGTAATATATTATTGAATAACATGTGTGTAGGCTCATTTTAGATGCTAAAGTTTTTATCATATATATTGGAGACAGCAAGGAACCCTCGTATCTGTGTGGACTTGATGAATAAATAAAGATAACCATGATGATGATGATAGGGTTGGGGAGTGATTAGAAAAACTACAGTATTAATTGGTGGCTCTACTAGTCTATTTCACACAACCTTTTTAATTGAATTGTTAATTGCACAGCTCAAATCATTGATCAAAGTTCCTTAAATATAACTGTAATCCAAAAAACTTGTAATAATAATAATAAAAATAAATTTATATATACTGAATAATTAAATATCATAATTTTGTAAGAACAAAAAATACAATTAAAACCTAATTTTATAATTTTTAAGCTTTAAAATAGATACAAAGTTTAAATTAAGTAAATAATAATACTTATATCTAAATGTCAGTATTATATATACACGCACAATAAGGTCTATTAAAAATTACCGGGCTGCATATAAAATAAAAAAATAATAAGCATTTTAAGTTGACTTTTAATTTTCTAAGAAAAATTTAGAATAATATTTTAAACATTTTTCGGGCAAAATTATCAAATTAGTGTAATTTTTTTTTTAAATTCCCAAAATTGTGTATTTTTTATTTTAGTTCCCGATACGGGTAAATGGTGCAGAGATTGCACGATATCATTATGAATAAATCGTTCTATTGTACAATTTAATTTAAGATATATGAAATTGTGAGAAGATAACACAATTTAGTTAAAGGAATGAATTTATGGAATAAAGATACCGTTTTAATTAAGTAATTAATTGATTAATTAAAATGGTTAGACTATTGCAAGAGTTTAGAATGATTAATTCTCCCACCTTTCCTCTTTTTTCCATGTTGTATTGAGTTGTGCACATAAAATTAAATTAAAATTAATGCATAGTAATAAAAAGGTTTTAGAAATTTTAATGAAAATGAAAAGTACTTCCACTTTTTTTTTTCTTTTATAAAAATTCTAAAACTTATTTATATTTTTTTTCCTTTTTAAAACTACTTGTGCTCTTTTTTCTTCTTTTATAAAAATAACCATTGTTTTAATTTTATAAAAAATCTCAAACTACTTTCCTTTTTTTTTTTTCTTTTGTACAAATTCCCAAACTTACAAATTATCTATGTAAAAAAATATAAAAAAGAGTGGAAGTACTTTTAAGAAGAAAAAAATGTAAATAAGTTTTAGAAACTAATCAATTCAAATAATTTAAATTTTCTCTATATATAAACCATTCAAATTCAAACCGGTAACTTTTCTTCATATTCTTCTATTCAAATTAATTTCACATTTATTTCAATTACTTAAATCACAACTAATTAATTTCAATTACTATATTTTTATTTTCATCAAAATTTCTAAAACCCTTTTATCACTATGCATTAATTCTAATTTAATTTTATGTGCACAACCCAAATAAAACATGGAAAAATAGGAGAGAAAAGGTGGGAGAATTAATCATTCTAAACTCTTGTAGTATTGGAGTAGCCTAACATTTTCAATTAATCAATTAATTACTTAATTAAAATGGTACCTTTATTCCACAATTTCATTCTTTTAACTAAACTGTATTATTTTCTCACGATTTGATATATCTTAAATTAAATATGTACAAAACGATTTATTCACATATGCACGATCTACCCATGTCCAGAAATAAAATAAAAAAATACACTATTTTAGAAATTTTAAAAACAAATTATACTAGTTTGAAAAATTTGTCCATTTTTCGTTAGCATGTTGTGACTCTTTTAATGGGTGGATTTTGACTTCTTTTTTTTTGGTTGATTTTTCAGTTCTTTTACAGTTTTTTTCTACTAGCCAAAATTGTGAACTTTTTAGTTAGAATTGGTGGACACTTGCTTGTTTGCTCTATCTAACCTGTTGATCCAATTTGACATCTGGTACTGATAGAAATAAAAAGAAAATAAAATATAATTATAATAGGTAATATAATGTAATGAGTGTTAATAGAGTATTTATAATAAAAAGTGATTCATATATATTATAAATCTAAATTAGTATACATGTCTGTCGTAATAAACTTTGTCATACACTCATGTTAAGATTACAATTTATAACTAAAAGGTTCTTACTTAATCAGTGTGAATAAAACAGATTTAATTTTTGTAGTTTTTTTATATTATTGTAACTTTTATTATATAATTTTAATTTACAGAAATATTTGTTAGTAGATGTGTATATCAGTATTTATAAAAATAATTATGGAGAGTAATTATGTTTAAATAATTTTTATTCACACATATCTCAAATTATTATAATTTATAAAAATGTCTTTAAAAAAATATTACCACTGTAAAATTTTTCTCTGTTCCACCTTCGTTTGATATGTCCAGAATTTTAATAAGAGATGTTAAAAAATAATAGATATTCTCTCACTTTCAAAGTAAAATTTCTTCAATATTAAATATACAAGATATGTTGACATCAGTTGTTTAATTTAAAGATCTTTCTATAGGAATATATATTTCTTTTGTAATTTTTTTTCTATATTAAAACTACTCTTGTAAATTAAAAGAGGCTTAACTAAAATTCTTAACGAATTGTTTTAACCTGGAATTTTATAATATTTTAAGATAATCGTCCTTGTATTATTTAATTTATAGTATGATATCATGTGATATAATATTTATATTGCTTCTGACAGCACACTCCTTCTAGCGTCATGCCGAATCATGAATCCCTGTCAATATTTATTTATAAAGTGATAAGAATTCAAAAAAGGGAAACCAATGTGCTTATAAGTGTCACACCCTTTATCACATTGTGCACCATCTTCAATTAAGCTTTTTCATTATTTATTTCTTAATCATGATGGAATTTTTAGTTTATATAATCAAAATAATATGCCTTAATATTAAATTAGATAAATACAATATTTTTGTAAAGAAAGAGATAAAAAAACGTGGTCATATAAAGATTAAATATGTGAAATTATCAACAATGAATATTCTTAGAAGTTTATAAGTAATTAGAGTTAGTTCTCTGTAATATTTTACTTATATTTTATAAGAAAGGCTAAAACTTGTAAATATTAATACATAAATAATCTTAAGTTATAAAGATGGTTATCTATAGACAGATTACAGCAATCTTTTCAATTATTGCATTAAAATTATTTATGTTTGAGTTTTTTTTATTCCGTTTTTCTACCTTTTTAATAATTTATTTATTTCAATAATTTATTTTAGACACTTTATCATTTTTTTACTTTCCTGTATTATTTAATTACATATTTTATATATTATTTTTGCTCATTTGTTTTCAAATCTTAAATAAAATTTGCTTTGAAAATATTTTTATTTCCAGATATATTTATAAATATTCAATTTATAAAAAGTTAGGGCATATACCAATGACGAAAAATTTAGTTTGAAGGATGGAAGGTCATTTTCTAAACCAAATTTAGGGGTCTAAATCAACCTCTCTACCGAGTCATCAAATAGGAAGCAATAAGAATAATAGAATAAAAGTAAAAAATACCTTTGACAAATATTATTTTAAATATTTATTTCTTTCTATCAATGATGTCGCCGACAAAGGTTCGATTGGCCATGCAAAAGAAATTACTCAAATAAGAAAACGTTAATGCTCGCCTCGTTAAAAGTTGAGAAATATATATTCGTTGTTTTTTTTTTTTTTGTTTATTTTAGAAACCATTTTTATAATCATAATATATTTTACACACACATTTTTTTAATTAAAAAAATACTTTAGAAGGAAAAGCAAAAAGACATAAAACTAGAATGATCTTCTTGCAAGCAAGTTCTTAGAAATATGTTAGTCATATCCAAGCATAGTACAATGACTACGGTCAATTCCTTTTATTCCCTTTTGAAATTGTCAACATTTCGTTTTATTTTGTCACTTTAGTAGATACACTACTTATTATCTAAATATTCGATTAAATCACATGATATTTTGAATTATAATGAGTGCTTTTGTTTGGGTATTTGTTTTATATTTTATTACTTTCTAATATCTCCGGTTTAAGGTTTGTGAATAATAAAATATGAATTAGGAGGAAGATTCCGCTAAATTGGTCTAATATTTTAAAAAATAGTCTCAAACATTCTGTGAAATATAATGTTGGAACCAAAACCCAAGAAAAAGCTTACCCGTTCTTATGAAACCAAAATGGGGTTACGAAAAAACGAAGATTTGATAGGTTTTGCCCCATTAAATGGTGTTCGTGATCATCTATACATATATATAGAAATTACAAAACCTACGTAGGAGTTCCATTAGGGTTATGTAGTGTTCAGAAAATAAAATCATAGGAATTTTCCTTTGTTGAAGGAACAAGAATGAACCGTGACAAAAGTATTGATAAAGCAATCAAACTTCGAAGGCGTGGGGGCAGAACAAGAAGAAACAGTGATGGTGGAGATATACCACTCAGCCACCATAGTCAAGTGCTTGGATTTTGTTGCTTCCTTCTTCTAATCACCATATTATCCTTAATTTTGTTTTTTATCTTTTATCTCATAATATAGCCTTATGATGAAGGGAGAAACAAAAGGTGAAGTGGGCTTTTGGTAGATGATTTTTTTTTTTTTGCTCTAAAATAAAGAAGGGAGAGGGACTAGAGTAAAGATATTTTTTTCCTTTATTCATACACAATAATATATATCTTTTTCATGAGTGTTTAAATGTATCTTTCTTTTCTTGAGATAGAAAGAAATATAGATAAATAAATATCTCTCTTGTTGTGTTACAGGGTTGTTAAAAAATGGAATATAATTGTGCAAAAATTATTTTATTTATTTTAACAACTTAAATCAGAAGGGGTTTTCTTGAAAGATGAACATTTATTACATTTTTTGCAATTTTTATGAAACAATTGTTTCTTTTTCTATAAAAGAAAATATATTTTAAGTCAGATAAATTTGACCTAAAAGCTTTTGTTAATATAGGGTAGGCGAATTATTATCCATGCTTCTTTAATTAGTTCAGCCAATGAAAAAAAAAAAACAAAAATAAAACGGGCCTGGTGGTAAATAATAACTGTTAATGGACTATGTGGATTATGGATTGGAGACGGCTTCTTTCTCCACCTTCATAGTTTCTTCCGACAACTACATTCTTTTTCAATTTTTTTACACTTTCATTCATTAAAGATTGCACTATCTATTTTATTCCTGTAATACACTTTCATTTTTGCTTTCGGAAATAAAAAATACACCTTCAAAATAGATTATTATAAAAGCAAAAAAATACACCTCCATGTTTACTTTCATAATGGCCCATATTCTAAGTTTTTTTAGAATAATCCATTTCAAAAGTTATTTTCAAATCTGAAAGTTAAATTATGGTTCTGAAACAGTTTATTCCAAAATGTGAAATTTGACTTAAAAATAAATTATTCCAGAAGTCAATTTTTTATGTTTCGACATAGGCTGTTTCGGAAATTAAAAAATATATAAGGGATAAAGAAGTTTTTTCAAAATGGACAATTTAGAAAAATAAAGAAGGTATGGAGGTGCTGGAAGAAGTTATGGAGGTGCAGGAAGAAGTTCTGTACATTGAATATAAAATATTGGTCCGAAAATGCATTCTTAAAATGCAGCATGGCTACATGGGCTCTGTCGAAAGATGCACCAGTCCCATCTAATAGATTACTAAACCCAAATACCCAAGTGTAGGTTTAAATTAACTTATTTATATTTAAAATAATTTCATAAAATCTATTAGATTTGAATTAATTTCATTTTAAATTGTTTATTTTTTAAATTTTAATAAAAAAGTAATACAAAATTTATTAAATTTTAACTTTTTGTTGGATAAAGTATCCACCAAATATAAAAAAATATTAAAATATTTAATAACTATTAATATTTTTAAAATATGAGCATTGATAAATGTTATTTTTTCATTAAAGTTCACAAAAAATTCTAAATCCTATTGATTAAATTATTCTCAATTAACGTTGATTAGAATTATTTTCAGCTCATGTTAACTACAATTATTTAAGTTTACATCCGAGTTATCTTTATAACGTAATTTTTTTCATTTTCTTTTATCAATTTTTCAATTGACGTCGAATAAAAATTTTTACTTAACATCAATATAAAAATTTAAGTTAATGTTGGCCGAGTCAAAATGAAAAAAAAAAAATCCTAACATAATATTGCTAAAAAAAATGACATTTGCATTATTTATAAAAAAGTAACCATGATATATGTCAACAAAAAAAAGTTCACATCCGTAAAAAAAATAATATTTTCAATATTGATTGGGAAAACTTTGACTCGAACGAAAAATAATAATGATGAATAAAAATATCATAACAATGTAAATAAAAAAATTACTCATCTTAACATCACTAAAGAAAATCTTAGTTCAAATGAAAAGTAATTCTTTCAATATTGACTAGAAACAATAAATTTAATTGATATTGATAGAAAAAAAACTTTGACTAACATAAAGTAAAAAAATCTCAATCAATACAAATTTAAAAAATTGTGATTGATAAATACGATCAAGTATAAAAGAAATTTTCTTTAGCATTTATTAAAAGATATTGTTGAGAGTCGGACACCTAGTATCTCGATCTTAATCTAACTAACAATCAATCAAAATTGAACTAAAAAAACATTTAAGAAAAGATGACATAAATTTAAGAATTAAAAAAAAAAATTTTAGATAAGGTGAAATTATCTCATTTTAATTTCTTCTATCTTTTTTTTACTTAAACAACATATTCTTTTATGAAATAATTTTAAAGTTTTTAAAAATTCTTCAAATTTCCTATCCAAACTGTTTTGAAAAGAAGGATTTCATCAAAAAAGTTAATTTACTGCAAATGTATTAACACGCTATCTCCTATTGGTAACTATTAGTATTTTTCCCATAAATTAGCCTATTGAGTAGTATTAGAAGTATTATGCTATATTAATATGATTCATTCTCCTCTAATTAATATATCTATTTTTTATTTTATTAATGTTATTTTACTAACTCTCATTTAAAATATATGGCTTTGATTATTTTATATTGTAAATATTGAAATAGATCATAAACAGCAAATGATTCGTGGAGAGCAGAATGAGGCTCTGAGCTGTAAGCAAATGCATAATTTATTTATCCCATGTGACATAATTGGTTCCATTCGGCTCAGTGGCCATCAAAATTTCAATTTCTTCATTCAAACACGGTACAAACCAAAAATTTAATAAGTGGATTTTTATGTCATTATTTACTTGTGTCATTGTTAGTCACATTAACAACAATAAGTGTGGCCTTATTAGTAGGAAGAGATAAAAATATATTTTGAAGGACTATCTTTATTTTTAAAGTTTAAATAGAAATATTGTAAGATATAAAAAAAATATAACAATTTAAAGTTAAATAAATATGTTTAAAAAAATTATCTAAATATAAGATTATAAGAATTTAAAAGTAATTAAAAAAAAACTCAAAATATATTTTATCATTAAACACATATGATATATTGTGTAAACATGTCTATTTGTAATTTTTTCTTTTACATTTATAAGCTCTTTAACTTATAAATTAACCAAACATAAAATAATTTAGCTTAACAACTTTTAGTCACAGTTACGCACTTTAGTTATCAACTAACATATCAGTTTCTTTTTTTATAATAGCGATAAGTGGATCCAAAGATTTTACCAGAGCAACACGCACCACTTGAATACTACTCCTCACAGCCCTAAACATGTAAATATTACACATTAAGAAAATTTATAGAAGACCATAATAGAAGACAAAATTATGCAAGATAAACCATATAAATTATTGTAAATCGCATTTGAAAGTGAGAATTAATTTTTATGGCTTAGAATATATATAATAGTTCCCCCAGCTGGTAGTACACATGATGCATGATATCTAATAAACTACCAATCAAAAGATTCCAAAAGATTATTCTATCCTCTTTCCCCGTTTCTCTTGGATCTTTAACATGCCAAAGAAGAGGTAATGGTAAGGTATGTCATCAACTTCAAACTCCACAATAACTCAAGCATTTTTTTTCAAGATTAGAGATTTTTTTTTGTTCTCATAATTAACGTATTCACACAAAGTTTATAATGTCCCATTCATAATCTTCATACCATTTTATCACTCGTCCTAAACAACATAAACATTAATCTAAGACGCGTTATCCCTATTGCAAGATGAATCAGAAGATATAGTTTTTATTTACGTAGACATGCATTACTCAGCTTAGGCTGGACCAGTGAAGCATATGCAGAGAAAGAAGACCTACAATTTTTGTATCTATCACAAGAGACAAAGCATTGAATGGGCACAAATAATGAATTTATCGTCTAGGTGTTTTTCTTATAAAAGAAGATATACGTAATGAAAATTAATTAGTGATACATTATAATTAATGTGATCTCCCTCAAAATCTTAGGTGTTTGGCAGCTATATTGTACCACAAGTCATGCTAACTTGAAACAAAAGGCTTAGACCCAATACAGAAGCCACTCTCTTTTGATTAATTTTTGTCATACACATAAAGACCTTTGTTTTAAAAAAAATAAGTTATTTTTTCATGTAGATAAATGATATACATGTAACTAATATTTAGAACTTATCCCTTTTGCAGATTTCCTGCGTAAGTTGGGTGCTAATTCTGATGAGGAGATAAGGGTTCTTCATGATGATCCTCTCATCTGGTTGCTCTTTGAAGGATGCTATTTGTGTTTGTAATTTTCTATTTTTTACTTTTTTTTCTCTATGTATGCAACCAAAAAGTCAATATGGACTACCAAAATACAGTTCCTCTCTACAAATGGTTAATGCATTTTGGGTTCACACAACTAAGAATGAAATGGTCCAACATTTCGAGAGATTTATTTGTCATTTTGTCTATTTTAAGAGAGTAAAATGGTTAAATATTAATTTTAGAATCTAATAATATAAGTGATTGACATTTTGATAATTAATGTTAAATATAAATTATTTTGACTTAATTGGTTTCTAAATTCAATCATTATTTTTATTATATAGTTATTTAATAACCAAAACTTAATTTGATAGCTATTTTGATTATAATTAATAACCATTTTATTTGGTAAGTAAAATTTATGTTTAAATATTTTTTTTAGTAAATAAGATAATACTAGAATTTCAACACTTAAAATAATTTCAGTTATCAAATTTCAAAATTTGTATAATGTACAAATGAAAGCATAATCAAATTCAATAAATTATTAATTTGCCATCAATGAAATTTACATATATATATATATATATATATATATATATATATATATATATATATATATATATATATATATATATATTTAAATAACATACCTTAAAGAAAAGGAAATAATTTATTATGTAAATTCGATTTTGTTCCATAACCTTTTTACCCTCAAATCGTCAATTAAACCGTGTAGTTAAAAAAACAAAAGAAATTAAAAAAGTTAATATAAGACTTTCTTACATAAAATGATAGTAAGGTAATTATAATGTCATAATTATGCCATATCATATGACTTGTATATGAAGAAAATTAGTTAACTTTCAACTATGACCCATGATAATCTTTAATAAGGATTTATTTAATATTCTGAAATCAAATATTGTTTATTTTCGTCCAGCAATAACATACAAATATTTGAGACCTTTATTTAGACATGAGTTTCACCAATCATCCTTAAACAATCTTAAATTATTATAAAAAATAATTAATTATGAAAATATTTTTTAAAATATTACGTGAAAGTCATGTTAGATTCAATTTACTTTTCATTATTTAACTTTAAAATATAGGTTGTCGCAACCGGGGTCACGACGGGGACGGCGAACAAAGATAAAATTATTTTTAGATAAAACAGAGGAGTCGCCACTACAGTTAATTATGGAAAACCATAGAAAAACCAAAAAAGATTAGATAAGGCAAGTTCATGAAACCAGACTCAAAGTCCGGGAGTCGGTTACGCGTGGGGAAGGTATTAGCACCCCCACGACGCCCGCCCTAAGGCGGTACCTTTAATTAAATAAGTAAA
>Ga0209489_100543_pt1 | contig 71804 bp, 30 predicted proteins | sample SiratrowhiteBW_FD_187527 | JGI IMG/M metagenome (GOLD analysis project Ga0209489, IMG submission 187527) | Root nodule microbial communities of legume samples collected from California, USA - Siratro white BW (SPAdes) (version 2) | ecosystem: Host-associated > Plants > Roots > Nodule | place... | reverse complement strand
AAAAAAAAAAAAAAAAAAAAAAAAAAAAAAAAAAAAAAAAAAAAAAAAAAAAAAAAAAGAGAAACGAAAGATGTCCATTGAAAAAAATTAATTTACATATGTCATAGAAATAGTTTTATTGACATTGGTAAAGGAAATAATAACTAATGTGAAGAAAAAATGATAATGGTCTATAAAAAATTAAATCGAAAATAACTCCTATTATCATTAATAAAAAAATATTTGGCTAACATAAACCAAAAGTGATTCCAATATTGATTAACAAAATCTTAACTGCCATTAGAAATAACATGTCCATAAAATATATATAATTCATGTTTTCTTAAAAATAACTTAAAGTGACATTAACTGAAAAGATGTGTTTGATATAAGTTAAAAAACATTGTTAATATTGACTACGAAAACAATGACTAATTTTTGTTGGAAAATGGTCTATATCAATAATAAAATAACATCAATGATACTACCTAAAACATTAGTCAAAAACGATGTTAAGATTATGATACTTAAATTTTGGTGAAGTTAGCAATGCCTCAGTCTTAATTCAGTTAATGAAGTCCATACTAAAATTGAGTTAGAGAGACAATACAAAAGAGATGAAACATGAATTTGAGAGTATAAACAATTTCAAGTTCTTACCTTTTAAGTAAATTTTCAAATTTTCTACTTTTAAGTAATTCAATTACTCTCATAATATTCTAGAATTCAAGTTTTTTAAATTCTTACTAAAATAAAAATAGATTGACTAAAACCGCTTTTAGATAAAAAAAAGGAATTAAAATAAAAAATCACAAAATAATCTACCAATGCTTTTTGTATAATTATAATGTGTTTAAATAGAAATTTTAAAAGGATAATTCATTTTTATGAAGAATTTGAAATGTTATTCCAAACATTTGATTATTAAAATCCTCTTCACATTATTTGAGAAGATATTATTTAAACTTAATAAGGCTGATGAGGAGATAAAACAAATCCAAGAATCTTCTAGGTAGGTAGCTTCCAAGGAAGCTCATCCTAAATTTCAAAAAATTGTTTTCTTCTAATTCATCATCGATCATGGTACCTCACAGAATCCCAATTCCAATAAAAAAAAAACTTGGATTGTCCTTATCATGAAGAAAACAATGATCTCGTGACTCAGTTATGACTCCAAAGAATCTTTTTTTTTTTAATTTTTATAAGATATAGTGTAAAGAGCAAAAAGAGAGTTCATTGGTTGTCCTATCAAAGATATCCAACCCACCAAGGCCTTGTGTTGAGTACTATAAAAATGCAAGAACACCTAAGATGAAAGGTTCAAATGCAAAGTTTGATAGATAACCTAAAACACTTGTAATGATGTCCAACTATTAAGATGAAGCTAGGTATACCCCATATATAGTACCCTAAGTACTCTCATTGTGAACTCATAAAAAATAGTTAAACATGGATGTTTGTGATTCAACAAGTAAGCACGTAGAAAAACTCATCTCAGAAGAATTCTCAAAAAATGACAAACATCAATTGCACATACTCGATCAAAAGAGATGATATTGGTTTCTATCAACACATCTAGACACTTCTACTAAACATGAGAATAGTGGGTGACCAATGATACTTAGAAAATGTTCTCGTACGTCAGGATCAACTCAATTGTAACCCAACCGAAGTGATAAGTCATCCTTTGCTTGCTCCAAAGTGATCATCGTTTCCGAAGCATAAACATTCTCACATATGCTAACGTCATTATGACTAAATAAGAACGATGTTTCGATTGTGGAACCATCCTCTAAGTTGACCCTCTATAACATATATTCTTCCTTCGTCGACCACCCACTCGTTGACATCTTAGAACTATAACACATGGACATTGCTAACCTAGAATGAGAATCATACACCTAGTCGTCTCTCAGATTGTAAAAGGTGAACAAGAGGTTCCCATAAAAATGACTCATTCCCTATTTATGGATCACCCAAGGATAAGCAACTCAATAATCAAAATCAACTACACCTATTAGATCTCATTGATCCAACAATCAACATTGTCTACCTTTCTAATACGCCATAAACGTTTTTTTTAACCACAAAAATGAAAATCACTCATCTTCACATACTCTTTGTCACCAAGGCTTCCTAAAGTCTATAGGAGCAATATATGATGGAAGTAAGAAGGATCTAATCGAACAAATTGTTTTGTTTCCTTTTCTTTAGACTCTTTGTCACTAAATGCCACGTCAAACTTAGAAAGCCAATATACATTGGATGTTAGGAGAATCCTAACCAAAGAAATTGAATTCTTATTTTTTTTTAAAGAATCTTCATTACTAAAGGCCTCCCTTAAGTTTGGGACAATATATGGTGAAAGTTAGGAGGATAACGACTAAATAAATACAATATTTCTTTCTCCCATGAGTCTCATTTTAAAAATCGTCACACTAAGATTGTCTACCACTAAGATGATGGTAATATCAAATTTAGCATCACCTATGAGTTTTTATTACGTAAATGGTAACCTAATCAACACTCATATGATATTAAGATTAGTTGGACAATAACCTAGATTCACTCAAATAAAAGGTCCATTAAAATATTATAAGTGAAGATCCATATGTATACATTATTCACTATTATTATACATTTGTTATTTTACCTATATTTTCTATTGATTTTTAATATTAGAATATCTTTAGTGGCATTCCATTCTCAAGACAAGACTAACATATTTCGATATAATTAAAAAGACAAAAAAAAACTCAAATATAAAGAATTAACTGAATAACTAAATCTTATTATAAGAACCATTTAAAAAATTATTTTTTTTTGTACTTTTCATATTATTTAAGAGTTTTTTTTAAATTAGTTTTACTAACTTCTTTATAAAAGAAAACAACAAATAAATCTTTTTTTAAGATATATATTGATATATAATTGTACTAGGATTACCAACTCACTTCCAAAAGTGAAAAAGAAAAAAAAAACTCCATTAAAATCGGTATACATCAAAATTTTCATGAAGATATAAATAATTTACACCACCTACCCATGACACATCATTCATAAAACCAACTATTTTTCAACAAATAAAACATAAGAAAAGTTTAAATCAACCTAGCATTGATTAATTAATAGCTTAACCAACAAAGGTAGTTTGTCTTGCACCCAAAGAGGGTCCATTGATCTACTAAGAGTTTGCTTCACATGTCTATCCAAAGAGAATCCACCCAATCACGGCGATCAACTTCAGTCATATATTTTCCTCATGTTTAAATACTATTTTCAATTTCCAATCAACACAAACCGTTACCTAATTTCCCATTATAACACAAGTGTGAAATTGAAGAAAAATATAGAAATCAAGACTTCTACCCAGTCAACAATAACAACACGGACAAAATTATTGAATAAACGTCTAACTTTTCTTACTGAAAAAAACAATAAAGACATTGTATTTTAAGTTTTATTACTATTAATAAACATTTCCTATCTTATATGTTATTTTCAAGAGTCAATTTGCATAAATTTATGTTTCATTTTTTTTTATTTTATTCATTGAATTATGAAGGGAATTTATCATTTTTATTACTATTATTTTAATTTTTAAATATTTTGAAAATTACTTTTTATGTGTATTATAATAACTATTACCAACTTAAAAATAAATAATTTTAGATCTATTGATCGAAAGAGTCAAAAATAAGGTAAACCTATAGGACTTGGATTGAAACTTAGAAAGAAAGAAAAATCTACTTAAACTCCAGATACATGATCAAATTGATTGATGGTAACATACTAAAAGTGCCAAATTAATTATACAAAATATGTTGACCAAGACTTCAGTCTACCCTCTTCAATAATGCATATTGTGACAAACTAGACTCATACAATTAGCAAGTATAAGTCTATCCCGAAATTACAAGGCAATTCCACTTCTCTTTTTTCTCTTTAAATTAACTTTCAATTTTTATTTATAGAAGTTAATGATTATGTATTTTACCCTTTTATTTAATTATGAATTACGTTAATATGATTTTTAAAATAATAACTGTAAATATTTTCAAATTTATTATATATGATGATTTTTATCTCAATGACTATGTAAAACTGCTTTTATTATGGAAAATAAATAATCTAATTTTTCTTTTCAATTTTTGAATTTTTTTACATGATGCATGTATCTATTCTAAAGGTGAAGAGGCATTATCTATAAAATAGGTCTGAAAATCAATTAAGAAAAGGGACATGTAGAATAATTTTTGGACTACCAATTCACATTCATAATTTCTCTCTATGTATTTTTCATCACATCATTTTGTTATATCGATATTATTCTATTTTCTTCTTTTTTTTTTTTTCTCTTTTTAAGTTTGTGATAATGAAGATAGGTAATCATCCATCACTGCTTATTTCCAGTCTAAATCAGTATTTAAATATATCACGTATTTGAATCTTATAATCTTGAAAAACAAATTAAGTTAACAGAATTTAATCATGTGTGATTTGAATAAGTAGGGTCATAAATGTAACCATTTAATAATTTCTTTCAAAGACATGATGAAGTCAAGACACCATTTTCCTATATATCACTTGCATCACAAAAAGCATAGAAACATATCTGATCACCCGCACGCATCGTGCTTCTCCAACAACATAAAGCTACTGCAACCTTCAGCTTATCAAACATGAAGGTGATATGCTTGCAATAATTAATAAATGGTTAAATCACTAGGTATGATATTTATGTGAATACTTCTACCTTATTAATACTCATGCATGAAGCAGATAATAGTTATAAAGGTGCACGTGGCAGCGACTGACAAATGCAGAAGGGAGGCTCTGCAAATTGCTGCTAAATGTCCAGGTGCATGCGTCATGTTCAATAATTTTCATTCCATCACTCCTTTATAACATCTTAAATATCAACTTGTAAATCAAAACTAGCTATAACGTTAATTGTGGTTATTTGTGTGGTCATATGAAAATGCAGGTGTGGAATCAATAGCATTAGCTGGAGAATGCAGTGATCAAGTTGTGGTAACTGGGGATGAAGTGGATCCTGTTTGCTTAACCAATCGGATAAGAAGGAAGTTCCGCTATGCTAAGCTAATAAGTGTTGAAAATGGGGAAGAAGGAGGAGATGAGGGTGGCCAAGAAGAAGTAGAAGAAACCAAATCACAGGAAATTTATCCTCCATCTTATCCAATATGTAGCACCTCTATTCTACCTTCTTTCGTGTGCCATCAAGTAGTTTATGATCCATACCCTAATAACTGCTCCATCCTCTGAGCTATTAATTACCTCTCATGGCTTTCTTCTTGTGATTCTATAGTGAAAGGCTTTTGACCTAATTTCAACAGAAAAGACAAAGCCATGTTTATGAATCAAAACCGTAAAGGCCGGTGTAGTATCTATCTATCTACATCTATAAATATTTTTAGTCTTTCTTAGATACAATAAATAAAATTAGAAATGCACTTTACAGATAAACACACATATTTAAATTAATATTATTTTTAAATATGACACCTTAATATCAATTTAATCCACGTTATATTTAATAAATACTTTTTTTAACTTTCATTAAGCTCATCTTATATTTAAATTCAGTAATTTATTAGCTTTCATATATTTTAGGGTGGAATTTTGTTTGGAATGCACACAATTTTCTCAAATAGCTCCCTTGTCTTCTTTTGCTCGGCCTTTTCCCAGCATAGATTCACCGAAATTACTTGGTTATATACACGTATTTGACTCAATACATTATTATTACCAAAGAAAAACAGTCTTATGTGAAAGTCACAATCATAATATACAATTTGTAAAATAATTAAATGACTCTAACTTCATGTTTTCCAAATAATAAAAAAAGTTAAACCAATTTTTTTAACAGTAAACAAATAATAAAAGTAAAAATATTTTTAAGAATGCTCCAATTTTATTATATAAATATATAAAAAAAGCACGTAAAAAATAAGTAAAAAATTATAAAATATGATCCCAGTTTTACATACCTAACATAAAATGAAGCTATCAATCTCACTTCTCTTGAAAAGATTTATTTATTTTTTCTGTATTATATATTTTAAACATTTTTACATTCTAGATAAAACTGGTCATATAAATAGAAATGTTTCACAAAACCTTAATAGTCTGCCAAAACCAGATAAAACTGGTCATATAAATAGAAATGTTTTACAAAACCTTAATAGTCTGCCAAAACCAGACCATCAGACACCGAACAGACCCACCCATAGAAGTATCAACCTTGTACAAAACCACAAAACATCTGCAGTGATGCGTAATCTTCAGTATAAGTCAAACCATACGTCATGAGTGCTGCAGACACAGGACTTGATTACAGCTATTGTAGGAACAAAAACACCAGATCCAGGAACCCTATATCGAAACAGACAAATGCCACTACAGCATCCATTTACCAGTACTACAGTTACTGAATTTTCAAGCACATAAAAAATCGAAATCTATAGTAGACTTTTAAAAAGTAGAAGAAAAGACCTTAACCTTTCGGGTCAACACAAATTCAAATTTTATCATGTCTCAACATTTATGGACTAACTTTTTATTCTTGAATGGTATGAAATCACAGGAAGAAACCCCTGACAGGTAACTTTTATAATTTTTCTAGTAGCAAAAAGTGTCACTAGAAAGAACCAGAACACAACATTAATATAGGTGTGGAATTAACAGAGATAACCACTATATACAGTCATCTCCTAAAGGTAATTAACTCACAGGATGGTGCAGCTATTGGAGTCTGATTCATAATACATGGGAGGAGGTGGAAAAGAGCAGGTAGGTAATGGACAGTGTGGAAGATAGGTTGTGCAAATTGGACAAGGTGGTGGATGATAGTTATCATAATGTAATTTTGGTGTGGCTTCTTCTTCTTCTTCCTTCTCTTCTTCTTCTTCATCTTCTTCTCCATCTTCTTCCATATCTTTCACACTTATTAGGGTGGTATAGCGGAATTCCTTTCTCAGCTTATTGGCTAATTGAACAGCATCGACATCTCCGGTAACCACCACGTGGTCTCTGCTTTCGCCTTCTAAGGATAGTGAAAGCACTCCTGTATGTTTCACATGGCTACTATTACAGTGCACACATAACATACAGAATAAACACAGTACTAGCTAGTTTTGAATAAATTACACCAATTATCAAGCATATTACTATAACTAATTTCGACATGAGACTATATATTAAAATTCAAAAAGAGACATATAAGTAATAAATTAGCAGAATGCAAATTGTTTAACAACTTGACACGCATGTATGAACCTACCTTGAGAATTGGCCGCGATTGTTAGGGCTTTTCTTCTGCATCTTTCACTCTCCACTTGCAGCTTTATAACTATTATCTGCTGCAGCATATGGAAGTATTCAAGAACACATATATAAAGTTATTTTCAAATAAATAAGATGGCTAGCGTTGGAAGTGATCTCACCTTCATATTTGATTTGATGAGACAAAGAAAACTGGTTTAGCTTTCTGTTGTTGGAGCTTGGTTCCTAGGTGATGATAAATAGGTTTCCTCAAGTTAATTTCTCTTTTTATGGCAATGTAGATTATATTATGTGCATATAGGTTAAGTAAGGGACATTCTGCACGCCAATGAACAAATTAATTTTATTTAAAAATAAAGATAGTGATTAGTCTAATATGAGATTATATTATAGAAAAATTAAAATATATTATAAAAATTTAATTTAATTGACCTATAATATTATTAAAATTATAATAACTAGTATTAATAGATTAATCCTATCTAATTATATTCGGACGGCAAGCTAAATAGATAGAATTAAAATTAAGTTTTTTCAATTAAGATAATTATTTTTTTAATATGACCTCTTCATTTTACATATCAAACCTATTTTGCAAATTCTATATTGCATCCTAACTTACCTAGATTCATACGTACTTACATTTTTTTAAATAATTATTAATAAATTAAAACTAATTAATCTTAAAATTAACCCTGGATCTCATAAGGAATAGGAAAATGGAGTGTTGAGGCAGTTCCAAGGAAAGAAATGTGAAATTCTGGTTACCGTGTCCCTCCCTATAAGTGTGAAGGGGTCCCGCTTATGTGAAAATTGAGATGAAGCTTTCATAAAAGCTACTTTGTGTGGAGTTTTTTCTCATTACTTTCTTGATTTCTTCTTCGCTCCACTATATTATGATTTCTTTTTTATTTTTTTATATTGATGTTCATTATGCTAAATTGTGCACTGTAATTTTAAAATATTATAAGCAAAAAATAAAAAAACAATTTATGTATATTAAATTAAAATCTCAATTATATATTGTTAATAATATAAATAAAACAAACTACAATAAATAACAACAATTAAATTTATATATAAGTTTATATATATATATATATATATATATATATATATATATATATATATATATCTAAAAATCACTTAAAAATAAATATTTTATTTAAATATAAACATAATAACTAAATATATTAATAAAATAAATTTAAATATAATTTATCCTGGTCTCTTTAATTGATATAGAATTTTTAACACGTCATTTTATATATATATATATATATATATATATATATATATATATATATATATATATATATATATTTATTTATTGTATGTCAGATTATACAAGAACAATTTTTATAAATTTAATAAAAATATATTTTAATATTATATTAAAAGATAAATTTAAATCTAATTTATCAATAAAAAACTAATTAATTTATAAGGTAAACATTGTCTTTTATATATATATATATATATATATATATATATATATATATATATATATATATATATATTAAGTTTATTGATGTTAGATTTGAATAAAATACTATAAAAGACAATGAAAAAATTAAGGGAAAAAGTGAAAATAAAAAAGAATATTTCATATTTTAGTCTAAAAATCTTACATATACAAAAATTCTTAAATGCGTATATGATAGTCAAGTCGTCCACTAAATATTTTCCATCTGAAATTTGGAAGTTTTGAGCATGATGTGATATTATATATCTACCAATCAATCAAGTTTTTATTTATATTGTCTAATCACAATAAATATTACAACTAAAAATTTTATGTAAAATTTTTAAAGTTTTAGTTAGAAAGTCGACTACTGGTTGAAATATGGTTTTTTTATAATAATAAAGAATAAATTTAAAGAGAACATTTATCGAATATCTCCACTGAGTATAAATAAATTAAAAAAATGTAAGGAATAATTCTTACCATCCTAGATAGTCTTACTTGAGTTTCAAAATAATATATAACGAGTATCATAGTTAATATTTGTAAACAGACAATCCAGTAAAAAACTTAACTACATAAGGAAGCATCAACAATAGTAAGAATAAAATGTAGAATAAGTTTCCAATAATCTTGAACTATTCTGTATTTCTCCAACGCATATGTGCAAAGTAAACTGATATAACAAACGTCAACAGTTTTCATCTATCCAACCTATCTCCAAAGCATGTTACAATTTAATTCTCCTCAACTATCCAATATTGAGCATAATGAGTTCTTTCGAAATGTAGCCTACATCTCAGTTGTAATTGCAAAATGTCATCCCTTCTATCCGCATAATTTATTACCCTCTAGAATCTACATAATACTCCAACATCAATTTCTTCCACATTTGTAAAGGTCAGTACCTGCAAAACCCCAACTACTATGCAGCCTATTCACTCCCTACTCATCCCCTTCAACACAAGATGTTTATCTCTCCAAAGTGAGCTTACTTAATAGTAGCCAAACATCCAATAGGGTAGAGAGACCAATCCAAGTACGAATAATTGAATCTTTGTCTCCTATATTTGGTCCATAACCATACTTTCATCTATATCACTGCCAGAATTTCAATATCATCCGTCACTCCATTCTGAAATATTATCATATTTCTATGTTTCCAAACTTCACTAACTATTGCCACACTCCTTTCAAAACCAGATTTGCTTTCTTGCTCAACTCAATTACATAGAAATTATGAAAATAATTTACAATGTCCTTATTTCTAACAGAAGAAATGCCTAGCCATTTATCATAATTATCCTATACTTTCTGCGCTACCTCACAACTTATAAATAGGTGTTGGATGGTTTCCTCCTTCTTATTACATAAAGGGCACAGGTTGTTATGTAAGTTGACGCCCCTCCTTATAAAGATACCATGTGTATCCTTATAAAGAATCCTACACAAATCTTACCACCACATCGAGTGGTTCCTATGGATCATAGTTTTAGGTATCCAAGTGTGAATCTAAGTCCCACATTGGGTAGAAATGAGAAAGTTGAGGAACATATAAGAAAGATTTATTGGTTGGGTTGTTTCTCTTCTTGTGAGGTCCAAACCCATTATTATGTTTTGGTGTGTCTATGACCCATGACAGGCCCAATACAATGCATCATTATAATTAGGACAGAAGGCTAACCCTAAGGGTGTGCTACTGTGGTGCACCTAAGTGTGCTACCGTGTGTGCAACAGTGAGAGCATTGGTGTATGGAGAAGTGTGTGAGCAATCGCTATTGGCTGATCAAGCTGCAATTTTTATTGAAGATTTCTCACTCATATTTCTTTAATTTAGACAGTGTGATTGTCAGGAATTTTGTGAAGAGTTGTTGTCTGCAGGAAGTTTCTGTTACCGTCAGTCTTGGTTGTTTCGGAAATCCAACGGTGAAATCTTCTCCAATTGCTCTGAAATTTTTAGTGGAGTTTTATCACTCACAATTCGTTGTTTTGGACGATCGGATTTGAGATTAGAGCTATAGTTTATTTCCAGAAAATTCGTGAACGTTGTATATTTTTCTGGTGATGAGATTCTTGAACTCTTCCTTATTAATTTCAATTTGTTGATATTTTTGGGCTATTGTTGGTGACCATTTTGAGGATTAAGAAGAGTTGTATTGATATACTCTGTGATTACTTTTGTGAGACTCATTGTACCTTTATTTTGATATTAGTGGAGTATTTACCATCCTGTGGGCTTTTTTTATCTCTATTGAGAGGTTTTTCCACGTTAATTATTTATTGGTGTTGATTTATTCCTTTGTTTTCGACCTCATATTGATTTTGTTTGGATTGATTGATTGCATTCAGGGTGTTTTCATATTGTTATGATAAAAGTGAATCTTATTGCTTCCACTTCCTAACTCCTATCAACGTCCAGGTTCCTCAAAGTACCATACCTGGAATTTAGAACTTCACTTCACAAGCCCTTCTCCGATATCCCGTACCTCCATTTCCAATAGCTAGCATAGTAATCTTAAAATATTCAATGTCCTTAACCTCTAAACCACCAATTTCTATAATATTACACGCAATTTTTCCATTTTATCCAGACGACCTTGCAGACTTCATATCTTCAATCCCAAAGGAACTTTGCATGAATTCTTCTAATTTAGTTATAGACGGCTGTTGGAGTCTTAAAGAAGGAGAAATAGAACAGGAATAATGGTTAGAAAATTCACACCTATAATAACAAATATGAGTAAATTGTTGTGTTTTTACTTAATTCAAATTCGAATTTTAAATGATTTAGGTAGAAATTAAACTTTTATATATGTTTGACAATTTGTATTGATTTTGGATTAGATAATGTTTTGAAATGGTGTAAACGAGTTGTTAATTATTTTTAGTAAATAGTACTTTTGTTAAGTCTACAATTATGTTTTAAATTTGATAAAATAGTTTTTTATTGGCAATAATAAATATATTAAAAAAGACACAATTGCGTTTTCTCACTACTTAAAAAAATACAAAGAAAAAATGAAAAAAAAATTACTCCAAAGTGTATTCGTGCTTACTCATAATTTTTAAGATTTTATTGAGAATTTTATTCTAAATCGTGAGATATATACTTTTATAGTTTTTTTATTTATACTTATTTTTTTACAACTTTAAAATTAATTTATACAGTTTAGATTAAAAAATATTTGTTTTAGCTGTAACATCCAAGATCTTGTTCAATATCCAAGGTCTTAAATTTAAGATCATCTTTATATTATATCAATATACTTCATAAGATTCAAATTTTAAAATGAAAATTTTAATTATGATAAAATATAGCTAAATTGGTTGAAAAACAGATTTATCAAAATTTGTTAAGGAAGTCATAATTAATGTCAATTAACAAATAACTTTGATCTATGTTAGTCAAAAAAGTTAAATTTGACCTCTACTGGTTAAAAAAAGAAAAAAACTTTGATCGACTTTGATTAAGAAACAACCTCAATTGAATAAATTAAAATTTATTCTTATTGATATCAGTAGAAAATAATGTTTTTGATATTGTTGGAAAAATAATATTAATATTAACCAAGAGAATCCTAATTATTAACAACGACCAACGTTATTAAGAAATAACTGTAATGACTACAAAATAACCGTTAAGTTTAGTGGAAATAAACCTTGCCTAAAAAACGTCAATCTAACAATGTCTCTAGCGTGATTGAAATGAAAACTTCTCTCGAGGTTGATACAATGATGTTTTAATAATGAACAACTCAATAATATTTTAACCAACATCAGACGATATTCTGTGTTGGTTCAAGTTATTTAATAAACGCATATCTAACATTTCAGCATCGATTTTCACCTATTTACATTCTGTGTTGGTTCAAGTTATTTTTTTTTATCGAAAGACTTCTACTTTCAAATCTTATTATTTTCATAAATATAATATTATACAATTCAATTTAGGTCATAATTTTCTTTCTAAATTGACCTATTTTGGACGCTTTTGAGTCTATTCATTAACTTATTTTAATACTTCTACTTTTAACTACTAAAATTTGATATTAATAAAGAGTAACAATTACAAACTATTATTTAAATAGAAGAAAATTTATATTTAATTAAGTATTATGAATTTTCAATAATAGTAACATTATTGAATAAGAAGAAAAAAAATAGAAAATTATTTTAATGTTTAAAATATTAAATTTATCCATTGTTGAAGTAAATTATATTAGAATAATCACAAATTTGTCTAAATGGTCGAAAATTACTAATTTCATTACAAAGCTCAAATAAGTCACTTTTTAGTTTACTCCTTCCTAAATACGTTATTTTTTTAATCTTTATCATTATGTTATATTTTTCAATTGATATAAATATATTCTTTTTAAATTTAGTCCAATAAAATATTTTTTTTTTCATTTTAATTCCATAAATTAAATGCTTCTTACTTTACTTTTTAACAATGTGATGTCATACGACGGTAAGACACTTTTTGAAAATATTGTTACTATTAAATAAACAATTTTGCTGTCATGTCATCAAAATAATAATACTAATAATATATTGTTGACTGAGAGTAGACGTCTTGATTTCTATATTGTCGTTATGCAAATTAGGTGACCTTTAACATTATGTTTGGTTGAAAAGGGTGACCGGAAAAGTGTTAGAACAAAAGACCCTGTAATTGAAATTTTATTTTATTTTATTCAATTCGTTTTGATTTGTTTATTAAAATATATTAGATACGCGTGAACGTTGCCCTGTAGTAAAATGGAAATTTCTTAGTTTCAAAAAAAAGTGGAGAGAAGACAATGATGTTTGTTATAAGCTATATTAAGGCCAAGTTTGATTTAACTTTTCTTAATTATGCTTTCTTGTCTTTCAAAAGAACGAGTTGGTCAAATTAGGGATGCAAAATAACAAAATATATTTAAATTCAATCTATAATTACACTGATATAAATAATTTTTATTTTAATAAATTTGTTTGATATAAATAATTTTATATTTATTTTAATAAATTTAATGAAGTTAATTTGTAGACTTTGATCAATATTCACATGCAATTTATGCTCGTTTCATAAATAAAAGCTTCTTGAACACGTCAATGACTTGTCAATATATATTAGAATCATTTTAGAATATCAATATATATTATAATCATTTTAGAATAGAGTTATGATATCTTAACACTGTATATAATAAAATATATTCATTTAATATTAAAATAAATTATTATTTTATTAGTATATAGTATTTTATTAAAAAATGATATCAAATAAAGGTAAGTTATTATATAGTATTTTATTAAAAAAAGTTGATATCAAATAAAGGTAAGAGATAAACAGTACTATCAAAATATATATATTTGTTAATATACCTCCAAAGAAGTCATGTATGTTATTAGGGTTTTTCCTTCCTAGTTGCTTGTTTGAAATTGCCTCGTAAACTTCTACTTTTACCAATATCAACACCTATGAAAAAAAAAGTGTCATTCACATTTATAAAACAAATGAAGATATTAAAAATAGGTATCAAATAAAAGCTACGAGTACTTCTGTTTTAAAAATATATTTTTTATTTTTAAAATGGAAATAAATATTTTGTACATTGTTTTAAGGTTAGTTACTTTATTTTAAAAAGAAAAAAAAAATATTTTACTCAGCCGCTGTTGTTGACGAGCCCGTAGAACATTAAGAATTTGCGAAGGATACCTACATAGACTAATGAAATTAATATTAACATTGCTATGGTGCAAAAAAATCAAAAAAGTGTTGTGTAAATAACTGTTTCAAAAAGTTCAATTAATTATAAATTTGTACGCTACAAAGTTATAGAAGTTAGAGACTTTCTATATTTTTCTATATTGATTAATAGTTAATATAAACAAGTGAACATATGACAAATAAAGAAAAAAATACATATTACAACAGAAAAAACCTTTTCACATCGATTTTTCCAATCATTTAAAAATAATAAATACTAAAAGTTAATAATAAGACAAACACACTCAAAACAGAGATACATTTAGGTTTCTTTCGCCTCTGAATACCATATTTTGTTGACCAACATATGCATAGACAACTTGAAGTTTGGCTTTGAACAAAAGACGATACACGGAAGCTTTATCTTGAATGACTTAAGATTTATTTATCTAAGATATATGAGAGATAAGAGATAATGCAGTGTTAATAACGAATGAAGACGATGAATATATGAAAAGAACGTTTTGAGAAAGGGAACTGTGGGAACACTACTAATGATTATGCTAGGTAATAACATGAATTAGCTACTTAGTCTGACCAATTATCTGTATTCATATTAAGTATCAGCGAGTATAATTAATGATATAATTTGTACTTGTATCGTTCAAGTTTTCACTAAATATATTATCTAAGACTAATATTCATGTATTAAACAATATAGTGATGTCTTTATTGACTTTATTAGATGGAATTACCAATATCTACATTACTGGACCAATTATTTTTTACTATCCCAATAACCGCATGCATGTAAATCTATTTTACACAATGATAATGGATTGATTTTTGTAAAAGAGAGATGTGTTTAAGACAATAAATTATATATATATATATATGACACATACAAACTAAACACAAAGGTTTCCTCAAGTCAATTTTGTTTTGAAGTCATTCATACACATTTTTGGTGAAACGCTTTAAAAGTTTACATTGTATAACTTTTTAAGAAATCATCACAAAAAAAATACACATATAAATCTAATTTATGGTCATTTTCAACTCAACCAATTAACACCTAAACAATAATATATTTAATTAGCATCTTCTCCATTTTATTAAGTAAATGGTAGAAATTCTTTAATTTCATTTTGATACTCCTAACTTATTAAAACTCATCCAAATATGACTCATTAATGTGTAATAAAAAGAACTTGATTTATACATAAATATCTTACTTCTTTAACGAAAAAAACGTAATTCTTTCTAATTAAGGAAGATTCATTTCTTTTTATAGTAATAAATACATAAAATGCAGAAAAAAAATAAATGCTTAAAATTTAATAAACATCTTATATTTCACAAGATTTTAACAACATTTTACATTAATTTTCGGTCACATAAAATAAAAATAAAAATATCAAAATCAACCAAATCAAATATCAATACAAATAAAATCTACCATTTACAAACAAATATAAATTATATATTAAAATTTAGGTACTCATAAAATAATAAAAATTGATTAATCCTTTCAATGGTCCAACTATATAATTTGAGACTGAATAGAATGAATATTAATATCACTCCTTAAATCATAACATCATAACACTGTAAGTAAGGATTTCTTAAAAATTAAATAACACAATTTATCAAAGGTTAAATACCCAATACGATTATGTTTAACACACATATATATATATATATATATATATATATATATATATATATATATATATATATATATATATTAACATAATCAAATAATGCAATTAAGCTTAGCACATAACTAAACTTAGCCTACAACTTAATTTAAACAAATAACATATAGATAAAGTGTATTATGGTTTATATTAATTAACTATAACTATACGTGTAGATCTTTTAATCAAAATATATAAGCAGCACTGTTTTTTCTTTTAAATTTATTTAACTAAAAAATGGTAAATATTTTCTATTTTAATAAATTTTGCATTCTCTAATATTAATTTAAGTGGTATTAATTTTTTATTAAATTTTTTTAAAAATTTTTAGTATATTTTACATTCTTTAATAAATTTTTACTACATTATCTAGTATTAATAATTTTTGTTGTTGTTACATATGTAACAGACATGTACAGTTTTCAGTTGTGTAAAAACACTGTGTGCATATAAAAGATGTTTTATACAGCGTATCAGTATTGCTTGGAACTTTAGGAAACACGTCCATTTTATGACTATTCTTAACTATTTTTTTTTTCGTTGCAGATAGATTCGTTAGGTGTTATTTTTTTACGATTGATCTGTTTTTGTTTAGGACTTTTTATGGAATGAAAATTAGAAAAAATAAAACTATTAATGGGTAAGTGTCAATTCAATTGACAACCAAATAAATTAAAAGGAATAACCACCGTTTGAGATGTTCTTTACCTGTGTTCTTATGTTTTTCTTTATGTTGATATCCTTGTGGGATAATTCTACTGTTTCATTTTGTCATATTTGTTATTTCTATAAAAAAATACTATGAAAAATAAAATTAAAAGTTACATACAAAAAATTGGTCCGCGTTAATTTTAAATAAATGACATATGAAGCTTAACTTTAAAATTTTTTAAATATATTTAAATTTATTATATATCATTATAAGAAAAAATGATTTTAAAAATCAATTTATTGATCTCTAAAATAATAAAATTAGTTACTAATTTAATTAGAAATTAATTTAGAATCTAATAGTATAAGTGACTAAAATTTTGATGATTGATGTTAGATATTAATTATTTTGACTTGATTGGTTACTAAATTCAATGATTAATTTTATTTTGTAGTTATTTAGAAATCAAAATTTAATTTAATAATTATTTTGATCATACTTAACAATTACTTTATTTGGTAATTAAAATTGATGTATAAATAACTTTTTTTCTTATAGTGTATATATATTTGTTTATTTATTTATTATTCCAATATTATGGCTAATATTTTATGAAATTTCTTATTTTTTTATTAGTTTTGGTGGTTCTATGAAATTATAAAGAGTTTATTTTTCATTCACTGTGTAAAATTAGTGATGAAATCAAGTTGAAAATATTATAAAGTCAACTCAAGAAATAAGAAAGCGCTTCATTAACTTCATATTAATGTCATGTTATATGAACTTACCATGGAGAAAAGTAATCTTCATTCACATTTTGTGTAACTTTTTTTTTGTTATTTTTCACAAATATATATTATTTATACCCCAAGACAAACTTGTACAAAAGATATTAAAAGTCACAAAGTCGAAAGATGATAGGAAGAATATATGACTAGCCAAACACAGAAAAGCAAGAGCAAAATTCACATTCTCTCTGACAAATTTCAAGTGAACTACTTCTTCTACTACGTATACCGCATAACATACATTTTTTGACAAACTTTTTCATAAAATTACTTATGCAGAATAAAATAAAAACTAAATAAAATAAACTTTATAAGAATTAAAAAAAAAAACTTTTTTAAATTAATCACGTAACGTGATGTTGGTCCTTAGCTAGGGCAATATAGCCTCCAACCCTTAAAGGAAAAAGAGCTACAAAGTCCACGCTCTTTAGTGGGTTGCACATGTTCATGTTCATCACAACTTTAATATTTTACAATTAAATATTTAAATATAGTAATATTAATTCCAACCATATCCCTTTCAAAATGAAATGGCACAACAAATTGCAGGGTTCACCAATGTGTTGCCCACATGCATGTGCTCAGAAATAATCATTCGAACATGTGTCAATAAATTATGAATTATTTGCCCAAAAATTTGTACTTGTATTGTTTAACACCTTTAACTCATACACATTATAGAAATGAGGGTAGATACATACACTCTCACATAGCTAATTAGGTTTATATGTTGGTTGTTTGGGTAGATACATGTATTCAACATCATTCATGAATTATAAACGCATTTATCATAAATTAGAAACCATCTCTGATTCAAAGCTTTAATATAATAAATTTATGTATATTATTTATTTTTAATTAATATAAGATTTTTAACTCACACTGAAATTATTAATATTATATATTTTTTATTGGAAGAATATGAATATATTCCATAGAGAATAATAAGACATGAGATAGGAAAGAAATTAATACCTTTTTTTTCTAATATAATTAAATGTTTAAGGTTTCTATTTTTATTTACTGTGTCCTGAAATGAATGCATGTTGACAATTAAACCTTATAAAAATAATTAACTAAAATTTAAAAATCAATTATAACTAGTTTAGTTAAACGTGAGTTCAATTTTTTTATTATTTATGTAAAATTTTGAATTGTTGATATTCTCTTTTGACCTCTCTCGTTCGAATTAATTTTTTCGTAAGTATCAAGAAGACATGTGTTTTAAAACTAGAGAGACAAATCATGTACAAACGTCCAGTTCAATTAACTTGTTAATCTTTATAAGTAAATTGTAATACTCTAAATTAATTTTTAGCAAGTTTAGGAAAATTAGATTCCGGTCACTTAAGTCAAAACAAACTAAGATTCAAATAAAATTAATAAATATGTATACTTACAAATTATTCATCAGCAAACTTTTTATATTGACAAAAATATTTTAACTCGTATTCTTCTGGGATATTGGTCTAAACTTTACTAAACATTTGTTAAACTCTGAATTAACTCTTGAAATTATTAGAATAAATTGTAGAATTCTTGAAATTATAAAATATCAGTTTAATCTTTGAAATTATTAAACTTGTCATTTTAATTTGCATAATATTATATACAATAATAAAATATATACACTTGAGATAATAAGATAGAATAAATTATGAACTGATATTGGAAATAAATTTATATTATTATTCAATCACAAATTATCATGTATAATTTTGTTAACTTATATATTTGTATTGATCCTAAATTCTAAATACTTACATTAACAAGAATGAGAAATAAACCTGGCCTCATTCCAAATAAATTTGGTTATAATTTAACTTATAAATTATTAGATTCTAGAATTATTACCGTTTAAGGATTTGACATATGACGTATTTGATTCTTACTTAGAAGAGTCTAACTACAACTGAACTCAACCAATCAAAACATAGCAATTGAGTTGAAGAGAAGTTTGAATTGTTCCAATTAAAAAAAAAAAAAAAAAAAAAAAAAAAAAAAAAAAAAAAAGCATACCAATAATCAAAATTTTGGGCAGATTGATTTAAGTTCAGAATCTAATTAGAAATTTGCTCACCCTTAGTGTATTACCAATAAGCTAAGAAAAGACATTAACTTGGGTATTAGAATGCAAATATACTTTGAAATCCTTAAAAACTTTCCTTTACTATCTACGTTAATAATATTATAATATATATTAGTACTTTAAATTAAAAAAATAAACATTATTAAAATATTAATATCTTGGTTACTCTCTAGTATAATAGTAGGTTAAGAGACCATCGTGTTGAGCATTCAAACATAGCTATGTTTGGTCTTCCAAAATCCTTGGTTTGTATATTGTTGCCTTCAATCTCAACAAAACTTTCAAGAATGTCTCCCTCACAATTCAAAGAAGCTTCATTCTTTGATGGTGTTTTTGTTTTGTAGCAAATTTTTTTTTTCTTAAGTTGTATTTTATTTCAACTTTGTCTTCTTTGGAAATGGAGGCATCAATGAAGACTGGGTGCTTGGAACACCAAACCATGGAGTGGTTGAATTCTAGAGGGAATTTGTGTCTTCAATCTCAATTCTATCATTTTTTTTTTCTAATCCTAATTTTGTCTTTTGTTTGGGCTTTGTTTACTAATGCATCTATTCATTCTTCTTTCCCACTTCCAAGTTATAGGGAAATGATTTTGACTTTTTATTATTAAGAGTTAAAAACATGTGATGTGAGAGAGTTTATAATAACTCACACCCTCTCTTCAATCAATTCAATTAAATTCTCTTAACTAGATTAATTTCATTAGCTTTTATAATTTATTTTTGATAATTTTTAATTAATCAAAATGTCATTTTATGAGTTGCACCTCCCCTAAACTACTTGGATTAGCCTATATTTATATCCTTCAGGTCTTCTTATTATTTACAATATTTAGTTAATATACTCTTGAATTTTTTATTTAGTTTAAGTTTATCAATGGGAAATTTAATAAATATTTTGTTATAAAAAATTAAATTAAAAATATAAAAAAAATAATAGAAGAATTTTAAATAAAAAACGACTTAGTGATCACAATTGCAATTTACTAAATATTTTTCTTTTCTTATATAAAACTAACATTTTTCTTTATTATTATTACTAGTGAAAATACGAAGCGCAGTATTCATATCTTTATTATATTAAAATCTATATAATATTATAATCTTTATAATTTTATTATTTTATAAATAAATAATTAAAAAATAATTTTATTTAATATATATATATATATATATATAATTCTGTTAAAATACTATCCAAAAAATTATATAACCTTTATTTTCAAAAAGAGAATTTGTTTAATTATTTTAAAATAAAACAATTTATTCATCTATTTATTTTATTTAAATAAATAAATTTTTTATTTATTTAAAGGTAAATTTGTTAAATATTTGTTTATTATAGATATTTATTTTAATTTAAAGAAAAGTTACCCAGAAGGTAAAATTATAAAAAAAATTGTGTGTACCAAAAAAGAAAATTTCCTTCATTAAGGTCATAGATTATTTTTTTATTATTATATACACTAATTCTAATTTATAAAGCTTAAACTTGATTCATTCATATCATTAAGTGTTAAATTAAGGGTAAGTTTGTTATTCTGAGTTTAATCCAACATTTAATAAGCAAAGTTCGAATAATTTAAGTTTATTTAAATCTCTCATTGTCAACTTTACAAATAATGTATTAAAATCTTACCCAAAAAAAAAAAAAAAAACCCATGTAAGAAATGCTTAACTATTTCTTTTATCTCTAGAAAAATCATAAATTGTGTAATAACTACCTAATAAATTTCTTCTTGATTTTTTAGTATTGAAATTTGTATTCAGTTCCTAAAAAATATTTATTTACATTTCATCCTACCATTATGTTTATTTTTTAACAAATTTTTGGAGTACTTTATAAAAAATTAATCCTTAAAATTTTCTTATTATAATAACTAATATGTTTTTTATTCTATGATGACATACCATGTTAATATAAATATATTACAAAATATCAAATACAAAACAAATATATTTAGGGATAAACATACAAAATAATAAAAATTAAATATCAAATTTATAAATCTTTTAGAGACAAAAATACATTTAAGCATATAACAAAATAACTATTTCCTTCACTCCATAAAAGAAATCGTTGTATTGTTTTATTATTATTTATTAAAAGGAAAATAATGGAAAACAAGACAATGCGAATAAAGTGAAACCACATCAGACCAAGCAACACTTTCTTTATTCAAACCATAAAATATTTTAATAGTGTAATAATCACTGAGTTGTATTAGATTATGAAGATTAGGAAGTAAAAAAGTAAAAATAAGTAAAAAATGAGAATCTTTAAATAAAATAAAAAAATAAGATAAATTTATTTATTATTGATTATAATAATAAAAATATAAATATTCATAAAATATTTAATTATTATAACAAAAAAAGTATAAATATTTAATTATCTTTTAATTATTTATTATTTAAATTACCAATATTTCCCAAAAGCTCCACCAGAGAAACCATATCTATTTTTGGTAGAGTAAGACAAGGAAAAACAAGGTTTTCGTTTTCATTCTCTAATTACCATGGATTTTCACTAAACATTTATTTCTTCCAACCATACGAGGTTTTACAGTAACATTAGTTGGTGGTTTGAATGATACTGAATCTGAAATATTCAAACAAAGTATCATATTCAAGGTTTACAATTAGTGAAAGAAATTCTGATTAAAAAACAGATATTATATTAAAGATAATTAGTCAATTTTTTAACAAAAAATCATATTTAACACAATTTTTTTTTTTTTAAATATCAGTTATCAGCATTTCATGAGTTCATCCAGAACAAAGAAACACAGCACACCTGCCAAAGCACTACAAAATTGACAGTGAAGAATCCATGGAAAAAAAAAAAAAAATCCTAGGCTTCCTAACCTGTCCCCAAAGTCAGTGGCATAAAACTAAAGTAACAAAAATAAATTAAAATGAAATGAAAATAGGAGCCTAAGGACTGAGGAAGCAGTAACCCGAAAGGAATAATAGACATTACCCCAGTAACAAGTAAGCTTTATAAAAGCCTACCATCTGCAAGCCATGTGCCAAAAGTATACACAAAAGCAATAAAAACATGCACTCAAATCCATACCCTTTTATCCTTCTTTAACTTTTCCACCTTCTATTATTTTCTGACTTACAAGGTACCCTTACAGCTCTGCAATCCCTGCACACAGATCATCATCATCAAGCCATTTCTAGTTAACATGTGGTCTCTCCCTACACGTTAAAGCTAGCAGTTTCGTGTAACCTTTAAAATAACCCAACTTTATTCATATTTAATGCCTAATATTGTTGATCAAGTAAGAATGTGTCACTTTCCTTATTATACTTTATCCAATCCTAATAATGCAGCCTACTCCACCTTTCTGCATTGGCATATTAATATAGCAGAGAACATTTCTCTTGTGGAACTAGAAAACTGAAATGGGGTTCACTGGGGAGTTGGTAAGAAGTGTCTTCTCCAAAAATCGTTCTGATGGGTCGCATGAAACCAAAGTGAGTATCTCAAAGCTCCGTTCTTTCTTTCTTTCTTTCTTTTCTATATACTACTTATTTTAATCTTACCTTGTATGTATGATAGAAAAAAACATAGTACAACAGTTGTTTTACCTCAATTCACATTCCAATGATGTTCTTAGAGTAACAGTATTGTCCATTGAATATTTCATTAACCGGCTTTGAATTCTGACATGCCAACAGATGAGACGCAATAGTGCTGAAAATAGAAGATGGTTATCAGTGAGGTCATACTTGTGTGGCGGTGAATTCAATTCAGTCCTTGCAGAGAATGATTCAGCTTCAGTTAAGAGCACTGAACTCACGGTTTCACAGTCCATATTGGAAGACTTGAATGATAAAGGGGACACGGATAGTGAAGAAACTGTGGAGAATGTAACACAGAAAAGGCCAAATTCAGACTCCAAATCATTGACTGAGGAAGAAGCAGCTATTCTTATTCAATCAGCATACAGAGGCTTCCTGGTAAACTCACCAAACTTCATTACATCAATCTTCTTTTTAACATAGATAATATCTTAGTCTATGCAAAAATTGTATCAAGTGAAGGAAATATCCTTGAAAGTCGTTTGTGCATGGAGCAAGTGAAAGTTGCAACATTGATGAGAGAATAGAGGAAAGTCAAAAAGATAATTTTATCTAACAATGGCAATTTTCACCCTTAATTTCTCCCATTTCATCACTCAACCCTCTGTGATTTTTTAATGAAAAAAAAAGTGAATCATAGCATATAATGGTATTTTAATATTCACATGATTCCTACTTTGTTTATTAATTAATCATACATTACAGTTGAGGCGTCAAAATGGAGAAGTCAGATCAGAAACAGGAAAAGAGTTGAATTTAGTAACAGAAAGTCCTGATGGAAAGTCCATGGGAACATCAGTTGAAGTCCAAACTGCAAACTCCACTGAAGTTTTCTCTGTTGAAGGGGAAAAAAAGGGCATTTGCCACCGTATTCAGCGCAGGACCAGAACTCAAGTATTAAAGCAAAAGGTATAGCACAAGCTAATGATGCGTTGTGAACTAGGCCCCCGGGTTTTGGTTAAAAGAGAACATAAAAATTAAGATGCTCAAGAGAATGAGTTCAGGAGAAAAGGACAAAGAAGTTAGAGAAAATTAACATTTTAAGACATCTTCTCCACATATTTTAACCTGCAGATGACTAACAAAAACAGTGGCTAATATAATATAATATAATATCATATCATTTTTTTTTCTTTTACAGAAAGAGAAAATAAAACAAAAACTAGAAGAGTGACAAAAGGGCATAAAGAAGATTACATGTTAACATGATAATCACCCTTTATGTTAATTTGTGATACAACTAAAGCAAGCAAGGTTTGTTAATTTTACATACAGCACACATAGTTGGAACATTTCTAAGAGTGTTAACTTTGGACCCCTTAAATTGGTATAATTTGAACCAATCAAAATTCTGTTAAGCTGCAAAATAACAGAAGAAATTTTCAGGAAGACTGGGATGACAGCACTGTAAGTAGTTATGTTTCAAAAATGAGGATTCAGAGTAGAATGGAGGCATCAACCAGAAGAGAAAGAGCACTGGCCTATGCTTTCTCACAACAGGTAAACACTGAAGACTAAATAGCACATGCACTAGTGTATTTTACATTATCATTCAATCACAAGCAACCATGTATTATAAATCTGTTTGACTTACACAATAATTAACTCAAAAGTCGTACAATAAGTAATTTCTTATTACATTAACAATGCATGAAATTAAATGTAGATAAAGCACAAACATGGCTGACAACAAAATACTGATCCTGGTTGTTGCAGCTAAGAATCTGTTCAAAGAGAAAATTAACAAAACACAACAGCATGGAGTCAAATATGAGTTGGAGCTGGCTTGAGAGATGGATGGCAACACGCCTTCCAGAGGCATCATCAGTTGAAAGCCATGCCATGAAGCAATATGACCCTTCTAACAGTAATCACAAATTCACAATCATGACAAGATTTTTAGATGCTGCTGGGGAAGAAAAAGAGAGCTGCGGATCAAATGAGGTGCCCCTTCATTTTGATAACTATTCAATCACTTCACAAGAAGAAAAAGTTAGCTTCAAACCCCACACAGCAAAGACCAACTTCAAGGCTAGGAGAACCGTTTCAAGGCGGAAAACAGTGCCAAGTTATCAATTCTACGAAGAGCAGCAGCCAAAGGTCAGAAATTTTCATTAGTAATGATTCATTAACCCTTCTAAATACAATGTCATGATCACGAAAGATATGATATGAATGCATGAGAATGTTGCTTGTGGATCTTTGCCATCTTCTAAATATAGATTTTTAATGCTTCCACAGGTAAGCAAGAGAGATGGTTGGGGCAATGCTAGCAAGGACATTAAGCAAAAACAAAAGCAAGTGGGAAGCAGGACAGAGATTACATTAAGCTCCTCGAAAGCTTCTAATGTGTAACTTGTAGCAAAATAAAGTTCAAAGATGTTTCTGGTGCTATATTGAGATGTAATGGTTGGACTCTCTTGTAGATTCTTGATTCCATAATCTTATGTGTACATTGTACATAATGATGACAAGTGCAGGATTGAGATGGTTGTTCTGTTTCAGATTTGTTTTCCAAAATTTCATCCACTATTTAGCAGTGAAATCAACGCAATCACAATTACTGCGGGAAGCTAGTTGTTATTTTATTTTAACTGAGACATGAAAATGCTCAATGTTAAGATTCAACGGTGCATATTGTTTAGTAAAATCCAATGTGTGTTGGTTTGATGGAAAGATTTTGAATATCTTAAGCACATGATTAGGTAAAAAAATCTCCAAAAAAAGTCTCTATCATTTCCTACACGTGGCAAAAGTAAAAGGCACATAATTCACGTGTTTAGAATTAGATTTGGGATAATATCAGAAAGCAAAAAATTACCGTATGATAAAGACCAAAGATAATCCTAAGGATGACCCTCTCGAAGAAAATAAATCATAAATCTGAGATAGTCCTAATAATGTATAAGAATAAAATATTCACTATTCTTATTAAATTTGTAATTTAATATGTGATTTAAATTTTAAAAATATATATTTAATTTTTTATATTAAATCATATTGTATATAGGAGACTTAAATATACATATTTTATTTTTTGAATTTGAATCTTTTGTATTTAGAATTATTTTTTAGGATAAACCAAAATAGTTTGTTCTCCCGATATGGGACCGAACTAGGCCTAAACATTACAAATTGTTTGAAAAAAACATAAATATTAATTTTTTTGTTAATATTATTGTGCTAAATTATTTTAATGCATTAAAATAGTTTAGTTATTTACAAATATTAATTATTAAGTGTATTGATAACATAAAAGGTAATAATATATACTAAAGTAATTTATTATAAATAGTTTTTAAATAATTTATTAGGCTACATTATATATATTGTTGGGAATTTGCTTTTGAAACTGCACATTGATTTGTTTCCGTTTCTGAATATGTCTTTAATTAGAACATTTGCTCTTAATTGTTAGAATATTCACTCTTAATAATTATTTCGTAGACATTAAGATTTTAATTTGTTTTTCAGTAAGATATTTTTCTTTTCTGCAAACAACATTATAAATATAAGTTATTGATGACTCAGAAAGAAAGAAGCAATAACAATATTTTCTCTTCATACATATCTCCTCCTATTCCTAAAACATAACAATTGGTATCCGAGCTCTTAGTTCTTAGGGCCAGTTGAGACCACGAGGAAAAACACAACAGAGGGAAACTAGTGAGGAACCTTTTGAGGAAAAAAAAAAAAAAAAACTTCACCCATGGCTGGAAACTTCATGGCAGCACCTTCGGTTTTCTCCGGAGAAAACTATCAAATATGGTCTGTCAAAATGAAGTCTTATCTAGAAGCAAGTGGTTTGTGAGATGTTGTGATGTCTGAAATCCAACTGCTACAAGAAGATCCAACTGTAGCCCAAATCAGAAATTACAATGATGAAGTAATAGGAAGAGCGAAGGCCAAGACCTGTATTTACTCTGCTGTTTCTGATGTTGTATTCACTAGAATTATGTCCTGTGAAACAGCTAAAGAAGCTTGGAACACTCTCCAAGAAGCGTTTCAAGGGAATGAAAGAACTCGGCATATGCAAGTTCTCAATCTCATAAGAGAATTTGAAATGCTGAGAATGAAGGATGCCTAAACCATCAAAGAATATTTTGATAGGCTCTTGGCAGTGGTCAACAAGATCAGACTATTACGTGAAGATTTACCTGATAGAAGGATCATAGAAAAAGTGTTGGTGAGTCTTCCAAAAAGGTTTGAAGCAAAGATCTCATCACTTGAAGATTCAAGAGATCTCACAATGATTTCACTAACCGAGTTGATGAACTCTCTGCAAATCCAAGAGCAGAGAAGATTGTTGAGAAAAGAGTTGTTGAGAGAAGAGTCAAATACTGCTCAAAGAATTTTTCTAGCAAGGTCACAGTCGAGTTACAAAGCAAAGAAGAAAGGCTGAAAAATAAGAAGAAAAGTGATGAGGATGACGATGACGAGAAGGAGAAGTACTCATAATGTCAACACTGCAAGAAAACTAATTTGGTGGAGACCAAATGTGGTGTGTAGTTCTTGCAATCAAAAGGGTTATATGAAGAAGGTATGTAAAAGAAAGCAACAAGAGGTACAAATTGCTCAAGAGAATATGACGAGAAGGAGGAGCTTCTTTTTGTGGCGACTTGCTTTGCTAGTGACGTCACTAATGAAACATGGTTGATTGATAGTGGATGCAATCATCATATGACACATGATAAAGACATGTTTGCAAAGTTTGACAAAACCCACTCTTCGAAAGTCAAAATTGGGAATGGAAACTATATTGAGGTCAAAGGCATAGGTGATATTGCCATTGATACTGGCTCAGGTACAAAAATAATCTTTGATGTTCTATATGTCCCTGAAATTAATCAAAATTTGCTAAGTGTTGGATAGCTTTTAGAGAAAGGCTATATTGTTGTGTTCAAAGATAAAACTTGTGAAGTCTTTGATACAACTAACATTAAATTGATGTTAATAAAGATGAAGGGCAAAAGCTTCTCGGTAACTTGCAAACAGATCTTGCTTACTCTTCTTACAGTTAATTCGGGACAGATTTGACATAAAAGGAAGCAGTCTAGGAAGCCTGTAGTAGAAAATCATGGGAAACGAGTAGTGGAAAATCATGGATTGGATTCTCGTGAAGAATTGATTGTGAAAGAGATTAAAGGCCTTGATGTTGTTCCAAAAATAACTAAGCAAGAAGGTTCTGATGAAAATGTGGATGATCATCCTGTGAGAGGTAATAGATCCCTCTCTAACATATATCAAAGATGTAATATGGATGTTCTTGAACCTGCTGACCATGAGGAAGCTCTTAATCACCTAAAGTGGAAAAAAGATGAGGAGGAGGAGTTATATATGATTGAGAAGAACAACACTCTTGTTGACATACCTCCAAATAGAAAGGTAATTGTTGTATATGATGGTTCAATTAACAAAAATAAAGCAAAGTTTGTTGGATATTCTGATATTGATTGGGGTGGTTCCTTGGAAGATATGAAGAGTACTTCAAGATATTGCAAAACTTAAAACCATTTGTTTACCAAGCCACTAATAGTCAACAAGTTTTGAATTCATAAGAAAAGAAGATTGGAGTTTACAGTTTCAAAATCAAGGAGGAGTGTTGGGAATTTGCTTTTGAAACTGCACATTGATTTGTTTTGTTTCCGTTTCTGAATATGTCTTTAATTAGAATATTTGCTCTTAATTGTTAGAATATTTACTCTTAATTATTTTGTAAACGTTAAGATTTTAATTTGTAGGAGTTATTTCAGTTAGATATTTTTCTTTTCTGCAAGCATTATAAATGTAAGTTATTGATGACTCAAAAAGAAAGAAGCAATAACAATATTTTCTCTTCATACATATCTCCTCCTATTTGTAAAAATATAACATATTTACTCTTTTTACTAATGTGAGATGTGGTTAGCTCGTCTTTCTTTCTTTATATTTTCTCTTAATTTCAATTTGTTTATGCTTTATTTTATCATAGAAATGTGAGTCAGTTTATCTCGTATCACATTTTGCTTGCCCCGTATAAAAAATGTAGGATAGTTTTATGAGTATGTTGCATACAAGGATTGATCTAATGGATTGAATATTATTTTAATGTTTCACATCCTTATTATATTTCATAAGACTATTTTTGATAATAAAATTTAAATAAATTAAATAAAAATAAGATCAATATCTACGTTAAATAAATATATTAAATTATATGTTTCATGATAAAAAAAACATAAAAATAAAATATTATTTAAATTACTAAAATACTATAGTAATTAACTTAATCTTGTTAACTTCAAAAGTACCCTATAATCCTCAATGTGCATAAATTGGTCACTTATGTGAGAACACACAATCATATTCGTGGTTAGTGAGCATGGTACCCAAACTTATCCGAATCTATACTATTATGATAGATATCATTATTTGTAATTTCCAAAACATGAACTTGTAATATTTTTTTATACCAAACTATGTTCTGAAGTATTTGTAATTTCCAAAACATGAACTTGTAATATTTTTTTATACCAGACTATGTTCTGAAGTGTATGGTTCATAACAAAAGCAAAATTTCTTGAATTATTTTTCACTCATATAGCCAGCTATTAACGTTTGGGTTGAACGAATCGTAGGTTTAGGTGTATCAAAATTATCTATGATACCAGATTTTCTTCGTGTTTCGAGTGGATAATATCTCAAGTGATTAATCCTAATTATACTAATTCAATGAACCTAAAGTTGGATCACTTCGTAACAACAACATTATATAATTAGAATCTGCTATCTTACGTAGAAAAAAAAAACAAACTAAGTTCTCATACCAATTGATAAGAAATTAGTAAGAAAGAGCACAGTAAGAGAATAATGATAAGAAATTAGTAAGAAGGAGTACAATAAGAGAAGAATTGATAAGAAATTAGTAAGAAGGAGCACATTAAGGGAAGAATCGTGATAACGAGAAAGATGGAGAATAGATTGAGCGTTGAATCAAAGTATAAACAGATGAAAGAAACATAAACAATGATAATCCAACAATCAAATTTCACACGTTTGATTAAAGTAAGAAGAAAATATACAATTACAAAACATATGTATATTTTTTAATTATTATATGAGTAAATAGGAAGTGTCACCTATATTACAAGACTGATATCATTATAGACAAGTCGAGTGCAACTCAAGTTTGACTTAAAAAAAAAGTTTGATATTGATAAACTTTGAACAGTTAGAGTCAAATTATCATAAAATTATTTTAGTTTAACTAATAAGTTTAAATTGAATTCTTAAATATATATAAATATATCAGAATAATTCTATACTATTTTGAACAGAATCAGTTCTCGGAAATTATTTTTTTGGTCAGAAAATGATACCAAACTTTTTTTTAATTAAATAATATCTTTTAGAACTAGTCAGCACTTATTTATTTTTCAATTTGATGAACTCCAAATCCGAATGGGCAAATTGGACTTTTCATGTCCATTAACAGTGTTTCTGAGTCCTTTGAAAGATTCCTCCCTGTGTACGACTTTCCCTATGTAATCTTTGTCTTTTTAACGGTTGGTCAACTCCAATTTTCTCAAACGATAAATCAAAATGGCACCTTTCCTTGTTCTGCTTCTAATAGTCTCTTCCTTGAATCATGGGTATGCTCAATTTCATCCCAAAAACGAAGCTTTTATATCCCTCTCGATTAGCCAAAATGGCCTTGACTTTGTGAAGGAGTTGCTGGTGAATAAGGCAATTTCCTCACTCATCTCACTTCAATTGCCGAATATAGAAAAGACTGCCAAAATCCCAATTGTGGGTAATGTCTACATGGTGCTCTCCAACATCACAATTTATCATATCGATGTTCCTTCCTCGCATGTCAAGCCAGGGGAGACTGGAATTTCCATTACAGCTTCTGGGGTTACTTGTAATTTGAGCATGAATTGGTACTATTCTTATAGCACATGGCTTGTGCCTGTTGAGATCTCTGACAAAGGTAGAGCAGAAGTTGAGGTAAGAAATTGATCCTTTGTTTTGTTTATATCTTTATATATAGCGAGAATTTACTTGTAATGCACTTTAAAAGTTATTATATACTTTCTTAAGATTATAGATTGTCCTGTTAAGTTTGTTGGGCTTCATAACAACTATTTTGAAAGTTACATCTATGATGGTTTCTGATTAATTGACAATTAAATGCATTTGTGTCTGCAATTAAGTTTTGTGCAAGTAACAAAATTGTGTTGTTAGTTGTTATTTGAAACATGGTCTCTTTATAGTGGGCGGAGGGGTGTTCTTGGGTTTACTTGTTGCTTGTTGTTGGAATTTAAAGCGGTTTTGTTGGAAATGGGATTCTTGATAACTAGTCTTCTGTGTGTTTTGTGATTTGAAGGATAAGGTGTCATTTTCAGTTGTGGGTTTTGGTATCTAGCAATGTTAACCTGTTTAATTATAAACTGTGCTATGGCTATGCAGTATGCAATTTATGTGGTACCCTTGCTTTACTTATTTTATGAAAAGTTTATATTCTTATATTGGTATATGCTTATTCTTGTTTGCATGGACTTAAAATGATATCTGTTTTTTTTTACTATTATTTCTGTTTCTATCTGTTCTGTTCTTCATGGCTGTAATCAGAAAGGAATTTGATTAGTGCTACTGCTGGAAAGGTTGAGGGCATGGAAGTAGGACTTACATTGGGTTTGGAGAACCAGGAAGGATCTTTGAAGCTGAAACTCAAGGACTGCGGGTCTAATGTTAAAGATATTTCGATAAAATTGGATGGAGGTGCATCATGGCTTTATCAAGGGTATGGAAATATCCATGTTAGATTCTAGCTCATAAAGGAACATATCTTTTGTAGCATTATAGAACTTATGCTGCTAGCTGCTAGTCAATAGAGGTTATCCTACGAGTACTTCAACCAGCAACCTTGATCTTCACTCTTAAGTCTTCAAAATGGGTCTTATTTCACCCAAACCTTCTAACGAGTCCAGACCCAACACAAACATCAGGTCCTCTCTAAATAGAAAAAAGTTTTGGTGGATTTGCATACTTAGCGACTCTAGTGTGACTCAAAGCATATACCCTTGCATCATATCTTACTCGCATTCCCTACTTCTACAAAATAAGAGGGGGTTTCTGTTATGGGGAGTTTCAATTCTTCTACCAACTTAGTGGATATGAAATTGTGCATAGCACCACAATCTACTAATACTACTACTTGGAAATCCTCTGACTAAATGCCACAATACTGTGCATAGAAAATTCCACAATTGTGACTTCTTCCCACTGATCATTCCCCACTCCATCTCCATCTCCTCTTTTAGTTTCCAAACTTTTCCAGCTCCTGGTGAAACCATACTCTAACATGGTATTATTTAAAATATGGTGAATATACACTGTTTGTTGTTGTAGTTAATGTTTTATGAAATATTGTTATTTGAAGTTTTCCAGCATATTAGTTTTTGTCATCATCTATTCACATATTCCATTGTCAACTTTATCTGGCATAAAATGATTCTATGGTTTTTTGACTTTTAATTTTGCTTCATATCTAACAGAATAGTTGATGCCTTTGAAGAGAATATTGGTTCAGCAGTTGAAAAGGCCATCACCAAGAGACTTACAAAAGGGATTTCAAGACTAGACTCATATTTGAAAAGTCTTCCAAAGGAAGTCCCGGTTGATGACCACACTTCTCTGAATGTAACTTTTGTGAATGATGTTTTATTAAGTGATTCATCTGTTGGATTTGAAACCAATGGGTTATTTATAGAAAGAAATCCTTCCCTACCTATTCTTGACCTCTACCACAAGAACTCGAAACTTCCAATTCTATGCACAAATTCATCAAAAATGATGGGAATCACTTTAGATGAGGCTGTTTTTAACTCTGCATCAGCCCTATATTATGATGTAAGTTTAGATACTTGGTTATGATCTTAAATCATATATTTTCTTAAAATATTCTTCGTTTTGGATCTTTGGATTGGCATCAAAGAAATTGCTTACTCTTTTCAGGCAAAATTTATGCACTGGATTGTAGACCAAATACCAGATCAATCTCTATTGAACACTGCAGGATGGAGATTTATTATTCCTCAGCTGTACAAGAAATACCCAAATCATGACATGAACTTGAATATATCTTTATTTTCTCCTCCAGTTGTGGAGATTTCAAATCAGAAAGCAGGTGCCAACATATTTGCAGACATGACAATTGATGTTTTGGAAGAAGACAAAGTAATACCAGTGGCATGCATATCATTGGTAAGATCATTAGTATTAAATTAACTACATTTATCGCCATAATTTATCTGTGTATTTTTATTCGTCACCATTCCAAATATTACTTGGTCTGCTAAATATTATTTCATGATAAAGCCAAGATTGAGTAGTAAACTATGTTAGAATATTAGAAATCTCATTGTTTTCGGAATCTTATGATATTAGTGATCTAATTGGAGCAGAAATCGGCATATACTAGTTATACTCTGAATCATTAAGATCAAATGGGTATTAGTGCTTTGCATCTCATGACATAACACGTCATATTTTCATCAAATGCCAATTATTCAGAATCCCTTCTCTCCTTTTCCCCCTAACCATCATCATTTAAAAATGGCATTGGAGCAGTGCCACCCTTCATGACCAAATCCTGTGACTAACAGCTGCTGAGGTTTATTTGTTTTTATGAACATATTGATACGTTACAAGGATGACCATTATTTTTATATTACATCCTGTTTCCACAGGTGATTCAAGGTACAGGTGTGCTCAAAATCAGTGGAAACAACCTCGTTGGTGCTATCAGATTGAATGACTTTCAAATGTCATTGAAATGGAGCAAAATTGGCAACCTGCGGATGTTCCTCGTTCAGGTGCCTTCATGTTGTATTATGTTTATGACGCATAATAGTGACTGAAAATTTAATTTTGTAATGTGTTGTGATTTCCTACTGCAGCCAGTTGTGTGGACGCTTATTGAAACTGTCTTCTTGCCGCATGTCAATACACGTCTAAGTAAAGGGTTACCTTTGCCCATCATTCATGGCTTCATCTTACAAAATGCAGAGATAATCTTGTCAACTTCAAGGCTTGCAGTTTGCAGTGATGTAGCATTTACAGAATCAAACAAACGTTTCTCCTTTTTCATTCAGTAGTTGAAGAGTGTGTTGTTAATATTCATGCATTGTAAATATGTCAAACCAGAAATCAAGATGATGCTTCTACTTGAGGAATCTTGTTTGTTTTGTTAATTGCTAGGAAATGGAGTAGCTATCTATACAAACATTGATACAAATACTTGCATCTTCAGTTGTAAAATGTAGTATAGGTTTATTCCAATAAATTCACACGGATCAATAACATTATGTGACAACAATGGATTTTCTGTCACTCTCTGTATCTTATCATATTACATTAGATTTTGAGAATTTTAACAATTTTCTATTCTAATGATTGAGAAACTTAACGTGTTATGCATACGTATTATCTCATAAAAATATATTTTTATACTAAGAATGGATTCTTACAACTCGAAGTTGCGCCACATCATAGAAATTCTAAATAAAAACTGGTTCTTAAATTTAAAAACCACACGAGAACAAACTTTGATATTAGTCTTTACGCATACTTATTATATGTTAGCTTTTATTTAGTAAAAACATGTGAGCTTAAAACACACCTCATATTTAACTAAAATATATTCTCAATTAAACAAATTTAAAAACAGTAAAAAATATTATAGGCCTAACTTTACTATTAAACAATGATAATTTATACCATTAATAGAAGAGATTGTCTTTGTAACTGTTTTTTTTTTATACATTTCCTTACAATTTTACTCTTATGAAAAATGCCCACAATAAAATTATAAAAATAAATAAAATTGACTTATTTTTATATATTTTTTTTATAGACACATCTTTCATAATTTTAATACAAATTTTAGTAATATTTTTTATTTTAATCATTATTATAATAATTTTTTTACTCTTTTTATTTTTTATTATCATGAGCAAAATAAAAGTGGACACTCATGTTTCCACTAGGAAATTATAATATATCAACCCTGTCTGCAAGAAAACAAAAGTAGAAGAATCCATTGTCAAAATTTGGAAATGAATAATTTAAAAGAAATAAAATGAATAATTTAAAAGAAATAAAAAGAAAATGTTTTCCCAAAAGTCAGAACGACAGTGTTTAGCAGGTTAACCTTATCTTCGAATTCCATCACCATTGTCCCTGTGGTTCATTTCAACAGACACCAACATTTCTAAAACCCAGACTAAACCCTCTTTCCTGTTCCTCTCTTTCTATCTATCTTTATTCAAATTCATATGCGACAATGCATATTTCTCTTAGCAACTTAGCCTTCAAGACCCCTCAATTCTTCCCACTCCACCAACCCATTTTCCCTCCAAAGCCACTGCACCACCAAGTTTCAACGCAAAGCCATGTCAATGTGCTGAAAGGGTCGGGGTATTTGTCCGAAATCAGCAAAAAAATTGATCACGAAGAGCAGTACCGTATAGCCCGGTCACAGGTGAACCGGAAAGTTCTGGACTTGGAAGGTTATTCCATTGAGGGCATTTCAGTCGGGGGCCAAGAGACATGTATCATAATCCCTGAATTCAAGTGCGCTTTTGATATTGGGAGGTGCCCTAGTAGAGCTATTAATCAAAACTTCCTTTTTATTACTCATGCTCATCTTGATCACATTGTAAGCTTCTCCACTTTTGTCACCAATAACTTTCTATGGGGTGATGGTTTTTCTTTTGATTTTGATTTTGGATTCGTGGAAAGGGGGAGAAAGGGTAAATTTCATATGCTATGCGTTATCTTAATAGATTGTATTGGTTATTGATGGAAAGGCCAATTCATACTTTACTAGCATGGCCAGAAGGTTGTTTGGTATGAAAAAGTGTTATGTTTTTCTTTTACGTTTGAAGATTATATAGGAGATAATGAAGACATAAAAAATAGTAAAAAAGTTATTTTCATAGTTTCTTATATGAACTTTTGAAAACTGAAAATAAAGTAAAAACACTGGCATTTTTTTTTAATTAAAAGTGAAAACAGAAAGCCAAGATAGAGAATGTTTTCTCAAACCAAACGATGTTTAAAGTCTTCTTTGTGAGAACTTAGGCCTATAGCAAGGCTAATATTGATGGCATATACAGGCTGTGTTTGAATAAGTGCTCAGTCACATTGAATGTCAATCTAACGTGAGAGGAGGTTTGGGTTCAACTTGCATAGGAAAATGGAATTTTGCTAAACCAAACACATTCTGAAAATTGGTTTTCGCTGATCCCTGTGGGTGTTACTTGTGATTTGTAAATGTGCGTTTGCATCCTAGTAATTTGTTTGTAAGTTTTAAGCGTTGTGTATAGTGTACTTTGGATGTTAACTGTAAATTTGGGATAAGTGTGCTATGATGTTGAATAATTTAGGGAGGGCTGCCAATGTATGTAGCTAGCCGTGGTTTGTTCAGTTTGAAACCTCCCACTGTGTTTGTCCCTCCTTGCATCAAAGAGGATGTTGAGAAGCTGCTTGATATTCACAGAACAATGGGCCAGGTTGAATTGAATGCTGAAGTGGTTGCCTTGGATGTGGGTATGTGTCTTTTGTCTGCTGTTAATGATCAGGAGATAACTTCAAGGAAATGATATGCAAGTTTCATTTCAGGGGAGACATATGAGATACGAAATAACCTTGTTGTTCGACCATTCCAAACACAACATGTTATACCTAGCCAGGTATCTTTCTACCAACCATTCTGTAGCCATTTTCTTTTAACTGAAGGGTATGTTATATCAGTGTTGGAAGTTACCTCGTTCTGTGTACTAAAACTGTTGAACAAAGAATTTGACACAAAAGTTAAGAGGCTTTGGCGTAGCACATTTTAGTGATTGTCTTCTGTTTTTTGATATTTCGGTTTGAAATTGTGTTAAGACTTCCCATCTGGCCATCACAAGAAAACACATACTTGTTTAATGCAGGGTTATGTAGTCTACTCGATCAGGAAAAAATTGAGGAAACAATATGCCCACTTGAATGGGAAACAAATTGAGAAATTGAAGAAGGCGGGTGCCGAGGTTTGTGATAGCTGGAACTCAATTTGGATCTAGATCTTCTTTAATCCTTACCTTTAATGAACTCTCCTTTCTAGATTACAGACACTATATTATCTCCTGAGGTGGCCTTCACCGGTGATACAACACCAGATTTTATGCTTGACCCGTGTAATTCTGATGCATTGAGAGCAAAAATTCTCATAACTGAGGTATAGTACAATCTTTTAAAGAAATGGGTACAATTATTTTATCTCCTAGTTGAGTGGACTTTGAGAATTGATAGTATGATCATCTGAAATCCTTAGAAATAGAAAATAGGAAAAAGAGGTTCAGGAATATTGGTTGTCGAACCCTAGCTTCACAAGAGGGGAAGGATCATTGTGGCGCACGATCCCTTGATTCAATGAGCAACATCATGATCTCACAGCGATCCGCACCTCCCCTTATCTGCGCCATCTTGCAGTGGCGTCTTTATGCACAGTATGGGACAATGTCAAAATGTATATTTAAGAAGTTTTAGCATAAAAACAGCCTTCTAAGTTTCATCAATGGCTTTTTTATTTAACTATTCCTTGACTAGTTCTTTAAGATGATCATATTTACATCTTGAGGTATTGAGGTATCGTCATGAGAATTGTTAGTTAACTTTTTTCTTTTGTGACTGGTTCGAGTTTGGAAGGAACGAAAACAGATAGTGAAAAAGGCTGATATTATAATTTTTATGGTTTTCAGTTTATTGATAAATGATGATTAAGGGGGGTTTTCTCCTTGATGGGTATTAGGAAAGATGGCAGGCCCTTATTATTTTAGGTATTTTGGTCATGATTTTCCTGGTCACTTTCTCCATATGTTTTTTCTTGCAGATTCTTATCATATTCTTTTATAGTCTTCCTTTATTCTTTATCCCAAAGGGAAAAGGAAGAAGAATGACGGGGAGAGATAAGGATTTTCTGCTTGCCATCCTTTTCTCTCATTGAAATCTCTTTATTTTTATATAATTTTTGCTTGCCCATACAAAAGTGAAGATAGAATGGGAGAATGGTGAGAGGCTACAAGAAAAAATCATGTTTGTCAGTGATAAATCATAATTTCTGATTTAATGTAATTTTGGACTTTTGGGTTGTTCTTTTCTTTCTTCTCGTTTATTGTTTCTTCTGTGTTCACTTAACTGTGATAAGATCAATTAACATTAAAATGTAAACATTTTTTAAATACCAAAGTTTGTCGCCCTCTTTGTTATGTTGTTGTATCAAAATTATCAGAGCCACCTAAGTTCATTGAGACATTGGGTCTTGGCTTCCTTGAAAAACTAGGAATGAAACTTCTCAAAATTGCTATTGCCTTGCTTTGTAGTGTGCTCTTACTTCTTTTTTGCTATCTTAATTTATCTTTTTGTTTTGATTGCTTTGCTTGTTGAAACTCTTTTAATAGGCAACTTTCCTAGATGATTCATTCAGCATAGATCATGCCCGGCAACGCGGTCATACACATTTATCTGAGGTATGTAAAGTGTTTCATTCTTTCATGACTACTCTGTAGTTAGCTCGACAAATCAAAGATGCACAAAGGCTAACCTTTTGCAGCCATCATGCTTGCCCTTTCTCTTCCATTTTTCTGTTATGAATGATCGGGTTGGTGTTCATGTTAGTATAGCTATAGTTATGTCATATATATCATAATCATTATATTGCCAACAGCTTTTTTTGGCCAAATGTTACAGAATAGTTCGGCCAAGTACATTGCTTTTCTAGGGCCAAGTCGTAGACCATGTTGCATTCATGAGTCAATCTTGTACCATTTGAAGATATTAAAAATAAACTAGAGTCTTTACCGGCTCAGACAAATTCACACCTTTTCTTGGTCATTGACTAATTTCAGAATGTGGACTCTACTGCATAATATATTGTGGAATTCCTGAACAGTAAACTTATGATGTTTATGTAGATCATTGCAAATGCACAGTGGATTCGGAACAAAGCAGTTCTGTTGACTCATTTTTCACCAAGATATACTATAGAGGTAATGCTATATTTTTCCTTTTAGTTCTTTTAACTTGCAACTTACATCCCTCAAGTGCTCATATTTGCATATTAGATTCAAATCTCCAAAATTGGTGACTTATCATGACCTTCTCCTTGGAGGGGCATAATCATAATTAAAATTTTATCTCAAGGTATAAAAGTATGTATCAAAGGTTAGTAAATATTACTGAAATGCAATCCCATTTCTGATCAAACACCACCACCAAAATCTCTTAAGGAATAATGTATAAGTTTTTGTTTTGATAAAGAAAAATCAGTGAATAAAATAGGCATTTGTTTTTAATTCCTCAGGATATTCGTCAAGCCGCTTCAAAGTTGCAGTCCAGGCTGTCTGCTAAGGTGGTTCCTCTTACAGAAGGCTTCAAATCTATGTACACTTAAGCAATCAAAGGTCAATTCACTCTTCACCATTATCAGTGTATCAAGTAGAGGATAAAAGTGTCACTAGATATATCTACATTTCTCAGTTTATTTCATGTAAATTAGAGAGGTACATTTGTTTTTTGTTTTTCCTTAACTTGTTAGCTTTCAATTTATACCTATGTAATTTATACAGCAGTAAAGTTAATGTTTTCCCGACTTCGTATCATATGTATATGCTTTATTGGTTGACAGATAGAGAATTATACATATTTTTGGTCTCTAATGAGTTGTGTAGGTTTCTTTTTTATGTTTGGATATATAAATTGTCTTGATTAAACATTAATTCGGTCCCTAAAAAAGTTAATTAACCTAATTTGGTTGCTGAGAAAGAGAAAAACTACCACTTCTTTTCATGTGACTTTTAACAAAATTCTTTAATAATATGCCCCCAAATAGTATTTTGAAATCATAAATATGCAACACAATAGTTCTTTGATAATTTTCTTTCACCTTTTTTTACATAATTAGTTTGTTAAGAGAAATCACATATCATTAGACCTTAAAGATTGTTACTGACCTAAATTTTTTTTACAGAATTAGTGACCAGAGTTGATTCTTTAAAATATTCATTTTAAATGCATGAAAAAATACATTAAAAAATTCTTCTATTTATGATCTTTACAAGAAATATTTTATTAATTTTTTTTAAATTTTAATCATGTTTATTTTAGAAGAACTATATTTGTAAAAATAAAGGAGAGTCATAATCATGTCTGCATGACTTTCCAATCATCTCACAATATATTCCAGCAGTCATTTTGTTTCTGTTCCATATAAAGATGAAGTACACCATCTCACTAAAGATAGCTTGTACGTTACTTTTGTTTTGTTATTCTTTTTTTTTTTTTTTTTAATTGTACCTTCTTCATTATCATGTGTCTCATCTGTCCCCTTAGAAAGGGTACTCAAACACAATCTAACAGAAAGAGCATTGAATTAGGCTTATACCAATGGATTGGAATTTGGTTACTTCTAGGTCTAATTAGTTTAATCTTAAGAATAGAGAGTAGGTAGAGTTAATTGTTTTTTTGAATTAAATTTGGAAGTTAACCAAAATTTGACCATTCTTGGTTCACTGCATTAATTTTATGCACATGAACTAGTGTTTTACAAACATTTAGTTGTTAAAACTATTTAAAGGTTTTTTTTTTATATATCTGGTTTATACAATTTGGCTTAAGTTGAGTTAGTTTTAAAGGATGGATGCAATTTGCAAGAAATTAAAGCTTGATTAAAATGATCTAAGTTTCATAAACCTTAAACTTGTAGTTGTACCTATATAAAATCAGGACGAGATTAACTACTTATTTAAATTAAATTGAAATTTTTTTAAACTTAATTTATAATCCAAATGTAATAATTTTAAAAGTAATTGAATAATAAGAATTATAACCAATTCAGATATTATTGAGAAATATAAATTTAGAACTCGTCAAATTTCAAAAAAAGCCATCAAAATTGCAACTTTTAATAAAATTTAATTAATACTAAATTGAATGTTTTAAATAATGTTTTATTAGTATTTATTTAGAATTTAATATATAGTTTCATCTAATAAAAGAATAATTTTCAATCTATAACTAAATACAAAACTCATATTACCTATGTGGTTAATTTAATATAAATTTGTCAAAAATAATTTGAGTGAAACTTTTGATCAAACTTTATTTACTTTTCGGTCAAGTAAGATTAATTTAAAGGAAGTATTATATATGAAAAAAAAAATGTGTAAGAGATTATAATTTATTGAACGAAAAATATTTAATAATTAATTATATATTTTTACTTATTTAAGTATTTTTTGGAATATTTTAGTTTATGTTTAATAATATATATTAATCTCGTAAGTAATATCCAATTGGCATATTACTTTCATATGTATATATTTTTTATTTTTTTTAACTTTTATTAACTTAAATGTATGATAATCTTATGGAAATTGATTTTTTTTCAAATATCATCATATCAAAATAAAACTAATTTGATAAATATTTATAGAATCTATTAAGTTAAATAAAAATTATTTGACTATACAACTCAACCAAGTCAATTTAGCTCCTAAAAATAGTGAGAGTTAAATTAAATAAAAGATAATGACTAATAAATATATGATTCCAAGACAACTTAATATTAAATAATAATATCACATTCAATAATATAACAATATAATAAATTCAGTGGTTGACTAATTCTTAGACAACATCCTTAGTTAAATTAAAATTGAACAAAATCAGTTACATAAAAAATTATGAAAGAGGACCATAATGATAGTTTTCAACATGTAATGATAAAAGTAATTACTTTGAGTAAGATGCTAAAACTCATTTATTCATCGAATCGGCTACGTCTTATTTATTTATGAATTTTAAACTTAAAGGACTTATATACATATCTGTATTCATGTTATATGGAGATATATCATATTATAATAATATAAAATCTAACCAAATCAAATATACTCATAAAATTATATATATATATATATATATATATATATATATATATATATTTATAATTAATTGAATGATAAATGTTAACTAATTAATTATATATTTTATTTATTTTAAATATTTTTTAAAACATTTCAGCCTAAAAAACTTATAAATAAATATCAATTCATAATGAATATTCACTTAACTTTTTTATTTTTATACTTATAAATTTTATACTTTTTTAGTTTTTATTGATTTGAATATAGGTGAATCTTTTATTAATCTTTCCTGAACCTCTATCAATAAATCAATTATTAATTCTAGAAAATATAAATTTAATTTTTTAAAAATATTATTTTTAACACTTTAAAAGAATCACAGCTAGTTTTAGATAAGAACGTAATACAAGTAAGAATAATTCATGTGGAGATATGTAGAGGTGGTATTCTATTTGCTAAGTTAATTTGAGAACACTTTTCTATGTAAGCTAAGTCATTGATGTGTCCACATCATATTTAAAGACTTATATTTGTGGGGCCAAAGGAACCATCTTGATTCATTAATGAACAGAGTCCTAACATTAGTTTGACCATGATATGCCGGACAAACAACACATCAACAAATGGATAAGTCTCTTCGTAACAAAGTCTGATTAATATATAACAATATTTTATTTAAATTCTTTCAAATTTTATCCCTGCCTAGCTATGCATACAATATTTTCACATCACAGAAACAAAAAACTTAACATTAAATTCATCTACCTAATCTCATGTTAATTTTAATTTTTGATCAGACAATAGTTTGCGTGTTTAGAGAGATGATATCTAGACTAACGATATGTTAGTGTTTAAAATTCTAATGGATGACGGATGTAAAGTTTATCAACAGTAACTATTACCCTTTTCTCTAACCAAACATATTAGGTAGGTTACTTGTCTAATTAACTTAACTAATAGCCAACAATTTTTTATCCTACGATGGAACAAACATGATCTTACTCCTGTTTTCAAAATAAATTACTTTCTATCATTGACTTACATTGATATATTTGTTTTAAAATAATAGAATTATTAAAAAAATATTATTTTCTAAATTTAGATTTAAAATAAGATTTACAAAGGTTGAAGAAGACTAAATTGTAATTGAACATTATGCAAATTTCCATCAAAGTTAAAGGTATCATAGTAGTTTAACTCTACTCAATATTATTCAAAGGAGAGTAGCACTTCTTAGGAACCAAAACACAAATTCAGAAATAGTCTATTTTTAACAAAAAGTACAAATAACACATAAAAATAAAATAAACAAGATTTTAATATAATGTGGAGGAAAGAAAATATGTTATTCACAACTCATCAAATTTTCACTTATTAAAAGTATACAACTTTTAATTTTTTAAAGTGATTATAATTTAACTAGTGGAAACATAGTCATATACATGTGTGTTCATGTAATTAAACAAAATTTATAATGAAAAATATGGTTATTAAATATATACTAAAATTATAAAAAATATACACAAAAATTATATTTTATTAATTTTTGTAACATTATAATTCTACAATGAAAGTGATTAATTTTTCATCGTAATAATGATGAGTTAGGGTGGATAGCTATTTTATAAATTTTTATATTTACAAAAATAAAAGAATGTGTAAAGAAATAACTGTTCGGCAAAAAAAAAATAAAAAAATATATATATATATATATATATAAATAATGAAAATCAAAGAGAAAAAGATTGGATAAAGAAGATTAAAACATTGAAAACTTGTAAGAATGAAAAACATAAATTAAGTCTACTTTATTAATTAGATGAGTCAGTCTAACATTTACTCTCCTCATTATTATTATTATTATTAATAATACTGGAGACTAACTAATCAAATAAATTAAAATAATATATGTGTATATATATTAAATTTAACACTAACTAAACATATCTTTTTAAATATTTTTATATTTTAATTCTTTAATCTCTCATCAGAAATATACTATTTTTATTTTTGTTAGACTAAAGTTTTCAAAATGTTATGGATAGGGAAAGTCAAATTTAGACTTGTTAAAACAGATTTTGGACTAGATTATTCATTAAACTTAAAAAGAATCTAAGAAATAAAGATAAGTATAAACAAAAAGTGCATAAATCCTTAAAAATTAAAATAATCCTGTGAAAAAAAATTAAGTTCTCAGCCAATTAAAAGACATGATTGTCCATCAATCATGATGATTGAATATTTTTTACAGTCTGAATGCACATTCACATTTGTCTAAAAACAGAAATAGGAGAAGAAAAGAGTTTGGAGTTATGATGGAAGAAATGATGATTATGTACCTGAAACTGAGAGGGTTGAGTGTTAGGCAAGTTGTGTTTTTACCAGATCTATTCTCATTTCTAGGAGAATAAGAAACCTGGATTGTTTACTTCACGTGCTGACCAAAAATCTGGAAGCCCCCAAAATCCATCAACTAATACGTGTACCCAAAAAATTCACCGCTGTGTCCACCATCATCACCATCACCATCATCCAATCCAACAAAATCCCTTCTCTATAATTACTATCAAACCATCTCATGTTTGGCCTTCATCAATATCCAGTAATGAGTGTTCTTAAGATAGATACATAGATTCTAGTCATGTCCTAAGTTCATAATACTATTATTACATACATCAATCTTGCAGCAAGGAAGCTTCCATATAATTTCTCTTACTCCCTTTCATTCTTCTCTTCTTGTTTCCAAACCACACCTTCTCTCCTCCCTTTTGCCAAAACTCTCATCTTTCCCTTTTTTCTCGATCTGGGTATTTTATTTTTTCAAGTTTGAATCATTTTGTCTGTTTGGGTCTCTCTCAATCTCCAAAAAGATCTAATCTTTTCGCCCTCTTTTGTTTCCAATCCCTTGTTTCTTGATCTGGGTCTGAAGGAAACTTCTGTTTTGGTATTGTTGTTGTTCAATTATGAGGAAAAGGGAGAGAGAGAATCCCTGTGGGGTGTGTGGCCACTATCACAAGTATGAAGAAGGGGAAGTGTGTTCGATTTGTGGACACCGGATTCCTGTTGGATCGGAGAAGACTTCTATACAAGTTAGTGCTTTTCCTTCTGTGATTCTGCCCGAATTTCTTTACCTAGGAAGCTACGACAACGCATCACGCTCGGAGCTTCTCAAGACACAAGGGATTACTCGTATCCTCAATGTATGGGGTATCATTGTTTGTTTATAATCTGTGATCGAATCTGGCATAGTTTTGATTTCAATGCTCCAATGATTAAGTATGAATGTATGCATGTTATGATTTTTGCTGTGGAATCCGGGAGGTATGCTGATCGGTTAGATGTTATGGGGTTAAGTTTTTGGATTGTTATGTGTTTGGCGTTTTAGTAATAAGTGAGTAATTGTAGGTGAAGTGGTTTTAGTTAGAAACTTACTTATAGTTTCTAAGTTGTCAATGCATGGGAATTGTGTGGTTGTTGCTGAAAAATGTGTTACAGTTATGAAAACTACAAAATCCTTGATCTTATGTACCCTTTTAAGATCTCGATCTCAAGTTAACATTTGTTGATAGATTTTAGATTCAGAAAAGAGTAATAGTCGAATTTCTGGAGGATTTTGAATTGCAGTTTGATAGCTAAATTGGTTCCCATGGTGGCGGCATTATGAATTAGTTCGAGTCTGTGGACTAACATGACTGAATACATGCAAATTCAACAATCACCTTTTTTGGTTGGGCTGATTGCACATATGTATTCTTTTAGTGTGGAAAATCTGGTGGAAAGCAGTTAGTTCTAATTGGACATAGCAAGAGGTGGCTAAAAGTAGAAAGAATTTGAATGATATTCAAAGTTTTTTCATGGTGTATGTCATTTTTATCTTGCTCATAGGTATTGCACCTTAAACAAACCTGCTTATCCAAACTTCTTGTGGGTTTATTTTCTTATAATACCTTTGAATTCTCTATTTTTGCAGACTGTTCCTTCTTGTCAAAATCTCTACAAGAACTCATTTACCTATCACTGCCTCCCAGATGACAAAACTTTGCCATTTGATGAAGCAAATCAGTTTCTAGGTATTTTCCTTTTTTTCCATTTAAAATTTATACTTATCTTTACATTTGTCCTGGTGCTTCTTTAACATAGATTTGCAATTTTTTTATAAATAACTATCAAATATGATACTTGTACTTGCTATTGGAACATTGACCATTATCTTCATGCTTAATACTAGTAAATGAGTTGCTTTGTGGACTTTTTACCTTCATTGTGTTCACTTGCACTTCTGCTTTATAGTATTTTGATCCTTCTTCTGAAGAATTTTCTCTATGAATCATCTAGTCAATTTATATTTATATACTATTAAAATATAAAAAAATAAGCAGTAGATTAAAAGGAAAAGACCATTGTAGAATCACATAGACATTAGATGTTTGTTGTTCACATAATTAGTAATAGGAAATCAATAAAGGTCTTGAAAGATATTCCTTAGTGCTTTTCACTTCATTCTGTTATGTTTGTCAACCAGTCTACTCCACTATATCATGAACCAATCTGCTACGCTTTATTATCAACTCATTGCCCACTCCACTAGTCCTCCCTCCCCATCTAAACATTGCCTAAAATTGCAATTTCCCTTTCCATCCACTTTTACCTGTGTTTCTGTTTCTGCTGGTTTTCTCAAAAGGGTCTTCTTAAAGTCAATGTTGAAGGAGACTCCTTCAACAATTTGATTATTTGAGAGAATCCCCATCATCTATCACTCTATTGCAGTGGTTCCTTATAATTTTCAGATCATGGGCATCTGCATCCCTGACTAAAGGTTGGTAACTTTCCCAACAGTCCATAGTCAGGTTGGTAACATAGGAAGCTTTAATCTGTTTTCTTGTCAGTGAGCTCCTTCCTGATTGTTTTACTGAGATAAATGCCATGGCGAGGGACCATAGTAGTAATTAGTGACTAGTGGTATGGAGAGACGGCCTCCAAAAGTGCAATCGTGGGATGACTGCCATTTTGAATCCTATATACATTACACATCTATATATGCTGAAAAATAAACAAAATACCTAAAATTTGAAACATGGCTGACAACAAATGGAACAGATTCTTTGCATTTTTTAAGGTGTATGCAATTAGTATAAACATTAAAGTAAACAAGTTTAACATTCATCACTCTGGAAAAGCAAGCAAGTTCTGAGAGAAAGTAGAATGTGTTTGAAGAGAAAATCTCATCATGTCTGACGAGGTTAATCTTTGCCTTAAAAGTTGATGAGCCAAACTTGCGTGAAGCAAGGGACTTGGTTGGTGACAAATATGCCGATACTGTGCATGTGCAAGGGAAAGAGCTGTTGTTGGTGCATATGTGAAACCTTGGGGATTTGAAGCTGTGCCTGGTATTGAAGAGAAAGTGTAGAAGCTAGGCCTGACTTAGCATCAAAGAAGCAAGTGTCAAAGAAGAAGAAAGGGGTTCAGAATATAATGTTATAACTTTTTCTAATTTTACCTATTAAAAATCATGAAACAACACTGCATAAGGGGGTGAGATTGTCTTCTTGCCTGTAACACCTGGGCCAGCTGGTAACAGCTGTGAAGGGCATGCAGGACCTTGACTAGAGGACGTGACACAATGACTTAACCAGGAGTGGAACCTTCCTACTACAGTGCTGTGAATGTGCTGTATTGACTACTCTTGAATGAATTTTAAATACAGTTTACTGTTTTACACAAACAAAACTGTTAGTTTTACTGCAAACTATTTTGATATCAGCAATTTTAATGAAATCATAGGTAAAAAAGGACTAAAGAAAAGCATTCTTGAATTGCATGTAGTCTGAACTCTGTATTTATATGGTTTTCTTAATGAGCTTGTTCTTTTAATAATTGGTATTGAACGCTGGTTGATAAAGAGCGAATTAGAGCATAAACTCTGTTTGACAAAGATGAGGTTATGGCAGATTGGACATAGAAAAACTAGATCAGGAATGAAGGCATTAGAGACAAGGAAACAATAGGACCTGTTAGGAGAGATGGTAAAATCTTCCATAAGGTGGTTTGACCTTGTAAGAACAGTAGAGGAACTAATAAGAAGACTTGATCTGGTGTGCAGAGGAAGTCCAAGCAACAGTGTAGTTGAGCCTTAATGGACCTTCCAAAGACTAGGTTCATGGTCAAACACAACTGTTGCTTTTGATCATTATTTAGGTTCTTATTGTTGTTAAAAGTGATAAAATCCAAATAAAATACATGCTAATTTGATTCATAAGTTGCAATTTGAGCCCTTGCTCCATGATAACAATTTGATAACTAATGTTCCTAGGGACATCTTTTACTCTATCCTAAATTGGCACTCAATGTCTACGCCTTAACAAAATTGTTTTATCATGGGTAACTTTTTGTGGTTTTTCACCAAGTCCCTCGCCATGCCCTTTACCTTTTGTGTGCTAATCTGGGCCCATCTTCATTCCTCCACTATTATTGATAGTGGACAGGGGGGCATGTTTACACAAGTGTGTGGGTTTGTATTGTAATATTTGATGCATTTCCATTATTGTATAATTAATCTTTAATAAATTCTCTAGTGTATAAGGCTTTATTTGAACTTGCTATCTCTGTAAATCCTTTTCTTGGTTTAGTTTAAATGGTCATCCCTTGTTATAACAGTCCTTGATGGAGTTGGGTTTTACATTCTTTTTTGCATATAGTTGTCTTCCAGAATATAATCAGCTTAAATGTTGACAACATTAATGGAATATTAAATATAAGTAACACTTCCTGTGCAGTTATTCCATGAATTGAGTTATAGAGTTTGATTTGGCTAATTAAAATTAACTCAGTAACTGATAATAAATGGATTCTTTGTCTAAACTTGACAATACACTTTTCTCTTATATTTCTTCCTTTTACCCTTCATAATGAAGCAAATGTCGTGTGCTTCCTTTGCAGAGTTATGTGAGAAGGACAAGGAGCGTGTTCTGGTTCATTGCATGTCAGGAAAGAGTAGGTAAGATATTGTTGCAACATGCTATAATAAACATGTCAGTGGCATTTGGTGCTGGTTAGTTTGAATCAGTTAGTGATGATGGCTCTCAAAATACGAAACGGAATTGATAGAGATTATTGTTCTGCAGCCTTTCAAATGAGGATGTAATATATATAAATGTTAAATTTTCTGAATCACACCATATCCAACGACAGGTCTCCAGCTATTGTGATTGCATACTTGATGAAGTCCAAAGGATGGAGACTTGCACAAAGTTATCAGTGGGTAAAGGAACGTAGACATTCGGTTGAATTAACTCCAGGTATGTGTGTTTACTGTATCCAGTTTTGTTCCAGTCTCCATTATAGTCATCAGATTTCACTGCTGGGTAATTGAGGACTTTTAACTGGTGAAGTTATTTGTCTGAAGAATATTATGGAAACTTGATCAAATTGATCAACTGAGTTAATTCTTGATATTGGTTATCAAAATTTAGAGTGGAAGTAAGGCCAAATTGGTCATAGAAGGAAATTGACTTTTTTCAGTTTAGATTAGTGATGAATTATTAACAGATCATGTGGGTAAGTTGTTGTGATTTGTGTGTTTGAGATGCTTAGAAATTAGCGAAGACTAGCTTCGGATAATCCCCCCTCTGAAAATATCAACATGGATATGCTTTCAATGTGAGAATTCTCCCTGTCCCATCATCCCTGCCCTGAAAAATAGCATCACATTTTTGTTTGAGGAGTGTATGGTGGTTTCACTACATTCATATTCATAGTATTTTCATTCAAAGTTCAGTCCTACTCTTTCACCTTATAGTAGTCTATCTTTGCTGTTTTGTGGTTCTCTTATCCCACTGCAATTTTGAAGCCCATTTGCTGGAGAGCATGGGATAAAGCCACCTTATCGCTTGGGGTGGCCATAGGCTGCCATAATGGTTTTCAAAATTTCCAAAGGTAGATAAGATAAGTATGGTTGCCTAATCCTCTAACTGTTGTAAATATGAAAGATTGTCAAAACATTAATATTATTGTATCTTTCCTTTTAACTTTCATTGATCTTGTAATTTGGTTGCCTCAGTAAATATTTTATCTTGCTTGTGGTAGACACTTACGTTGATCCAGGGATACCCATCTTCTCCCTTCTTTTGTTGAGTCCTTCAATGAAAACTCACTGCCCACTTATTTTGAAATTAAAGAGAAAAAAAAATTGCATTTCCATCACTTGTTTGACGATGAATCCACTAATGTTTTTCCTTTTTCAAGTCCTGTGTTTTCCAGCAACTCACTATTGGTGTTTGTGGGTTAGGTTCCAACAAAACTCATTCTCTCTGCCCTTGGCTGCCATAGGTCTGATTCATGCACATAATTTCAGTGTTTCTGTTTTTACTGTTATGTACTACATACATTTCACAAGTCACATCCCACTAAATTTAGTTGCTTGAGTTTGTTTATATTGTTCAATTCTAGTAATCCCATCATTTTATGCTTAAGAAAAATGGTGTCTGTCCATGCATGTTTACACCATGGCCATATCTTCAACAAAAGCAACTATCTTCAGTATGTTGTTAGCCCTTTTGCTAATAAACATTCTTAATGCAGGTGTATACCAGCAACTGCAAGAGTATGAGCAGAAGATCTATGGACCTATCGATAGTGGCAGCTCTCTGCTTCCCAATTTCTCGCCTGCAGTGCTTCCTTCAATTAGCTTTGGTTTCCCAAAGATCCATGATCCTGCTCAACCTCCTTCCTTCAGCACCACTGGAAGTCCTTCAATCTTTGCCCGACCACCCTTAGACATTTCTCCTACAGAGTTTACATTTGGAGCTGGACCGATGCAGAAGAATGTAGCTGGAAGTCCCTTCAATGCCAACCAAACTAATCCAAATGGTACTGATATCCAAATGGATGGTTCTTGATTCTCACCACCCACATGTGTGATTAAGCTGCTTGACAATTTGACTTGTGGTAAAGTTTACAGGTACCAGGCTGCCATATTTCAAGTCAAGGTGCAATAATCATGAGTGACTTGTCAATTCTATACCAACTTCTTTTTTCCCATGTTTTTCTCAAATCTTTTTATAGTTATCTCTGGTTGTAGTATTGAGTTTCAGCATATTTTACTGGTCTCAGTAGATCTGCGCAACAATATCCAGTTTCTAATATTACAAGCAAAATCTTATCTACAAAGTATACAATAGTAAACAATCCTGTTGGGGAACCGCTGTTCTGAAATATACAAAACTTTCACGGACAAGTTTTTGAAATTCGTTATCAATTTTTCACCTTTATTTCTATGACTATGCTAAAGTATAACCCTGAGATGCTTATTGTTTGTATGCTGAATGTGATATTTCGATTTTACTTAGTTCTGAAGCAATTCACGCGGAATCGTGTCCATTTCTCCACTTATGCCTCACCATCAGCATCAACATTATTATTTACTGTATCGTTTTCCACTTATAACCAGACCCAGCTCCATAATATTTGGTGCATTAAAGTGATGTTTCTTCGTATATGGCTTATCTCTACCCACAAAAGCCTTGTCAATTCATTTAGACAGTACGAGGCAATCATCATTGTCTCAAGCTTCAAAAACGTTCACCCCTTTCAGCCTTACACCTTCAAATGTCTAATTACAAGAAATTTAATTTGGAACTTTTTGTGTCACTTTTTGATTTGACTGTCACATTTTAAACCTTGGAAATAACCCTTTCTGTTTATAAGAACAAGGTTGTGTGCATTTATTTTCTCCAAACCTTGTGGGTTATACTACCTTGTTTTCTTCGCAGACTTCGCTTAGTCCTTCTCTTTCATTTTTTTTTTGTAGTGTGTGGTAATATTGATAATAAGTTTAGTTATATCATAACGTTTTTTGGCTCTTTTCATTTTTTTAAGAAAAAGTTATATAACTCAGGATAGGACACTTTTCCAAAAGTTGTTAAAATGAAAATTAAGTATGAACTCTTAACGTTGGTAACTATAAAATAGTTTAGTTTATAATGATGGATAAATAATCTTAACAATGGTAACTATAAAATAATTTACATCGATATTGATAAAATAATTCTTATTTACATTTTTAAAAAAATAAGTTTTATTAGTATCAATAAAAAGTTCTATCTGACATATGTAAGAATATAGTTATATATTATTTAAGGATGGTCGAAAAACAATTTTGATTTAGGTTGTAGTTGACTATGATTAAAAGCAATTCCTAATAACATTAAAAAAATATATATTAATTAATGTTAACCGAAAACTTCATGACATCAATCAAAAGCATTATTGACATTGAGTTTAAAAATCTTAACTAACATTAATTAAAAATAATATATCAAACAGATCACCATGACGATAACTAAAAATTAATGATCAAAAAGTTAATATATGATAGTCTTACCTAAATATTTTCATTAAATTAGATTTTTTGTTTTACGTATATGAGGGAGGGGAGACGAACCTAAAAGTAGCCTTTGCACAGAAAAAATATATTATGATTAAATATTAAAACAGAGTGAGAATTAGTAAAACATTTTTTATTATTCGAACATTAACCCTACCAAATGCATTTGAACATTAAAATAAAGGACATAACACGTGTAGTATTATGACATTTAATTATTTCTATCTTTCTTGCTTTTTTATCTTTTGAGCTCACATGCATAAGATTGTAGCTAATGAATGGGAAGCTATACAGCTCTTCTGTAATATGCTCATAAACATAAAACGAATCACACTTAAAATTGATTAATTTTTATATGATTCTTCTATAACAGCTATTTTAAATAAACCCCTATTTAATAATGTACAAATATTTCCAACAATATTACCTTGAAACCAAACTTTAAACTTCTATAAATTTCTATTTTACTATATGTCAAGTTTCTTTTAAACTTACTGAGGATGCGTATTTCGTATGAATACACTGAGATGGATTCAGTACAATTGAAAATTACACAATTGTTTGATGAAGATGATAAGACACATTTCATTTTCATAAATCAATTCTAAACACACATTTAAGGATTTAATTCATTCAAAACAGTTGACTATGTTGATACTTGTAACTAATAAATCATTATTTCTCATAATGTCAATGTCCATTCGTGCACGTTTAATATTAATGCTGCAGCAATTAGTAACAAGAAGCAAACCTTTTTTTGACCTGCATTGCAGTGATCTATAATTGCACAGGTGTAATATTGGTACATATATAAATGTTCACCCATAAATTCATGCCAACCCAAGAAGAAACACTGTTTTCAAATCGTAATAGCATTTTTTATTGCTGGATCCTACGTAAACTTACTCAACCATGACAATAAGGAAGAACATAATTAAGCTAAACCAACCAAAATAAATTATGCATATCCCACAAAGAGGACCAAAAAATAAAGGAAACAAAAACTGGGCTCTAAACTTAGCAACAGCCTGAAAATAAACCCTTGTGTTTGGAAATTTGTTAGACGCGAAGGAATCACGTGAAGAAGGTGGAAATATGAGTGCAACCACTTTCTGAAAGGTGAAAAGTCGCATCTGAACGTGAAACCAAACATGCTATTATCAATGTCCTAAGACATTGACGTTGTTGTGTGCAACGTTAGGAGAGTCATCATTGTCATCATGATGGTGGAGATGAGAAGCGGCTTTTTTTAAGCCAGCTTTGAAAGTGTCATCAACATCAGCGTACAATCCGAGGCTGTCATCTTCGTCTGTGCACTCTTCAACTCCTCCCTCGGTGTGGCTGGATCCACACCCTACGTGAGGCTCTTCACGCCTCACTGCATGAATGGTGGCACCGGCATCATCTTCACTGCTACCCTCAGTGCCCTTCATGCACCACATGCTAACCACCAGCACCCCAAGACCAAACACGAGCATTGCTTTGGAATATTTGGCCATTGCGTGCACGAGATCTGTTTAGTTCAGTCTTTGAGAGTGACGAAAGGAGCAAGCTTGGTGGAGAATAGAAACTGGGGGGATTTAAAAGCAGTGTTGTTTGCTATTTTTATAGCAGTGTTTTAGAACGTTGGAACTGGTCTTAAGGTAGATCCGTTCCAAACTGAAACTGAACATGTTGTGTTTTTCTTTTTGCGTAGCAATAGGTCTTTAGTTCAAACGTGTAGATTGGCTTTTTTTGGTAAGACGTGAAGTGATGGTTAACATGCAGTTCTTCGTAGAATTCGCAGTAATATGCCGAAGAATCAGTTGCATCGAACAGAAGAACATGTGCATGTTGAGCCACTTGGATACTGGAGCAAGATGTTTGAGAAAAAAATGTTTGTGAGAAAATATAATGTTTTGTTTCAGAAGGTTGTTTAAAAATTGCTACAAATAATTACCCCTTTTTTCAATATGCATTTAAATGTAAAAATTGAATATATGCATTTAAAAAGATTGGCAGGAACAGGAGAAAATCAAACAAAAGTTTCAAGTTTTTGTTATTAATTGTGAAACTGTAGATTTGATTATCAGGTAGCATCGTTAATGTATTAAAATGTTCAAACCAAACAAATTTTAGTTATTTTTACAAATTATGATTATACATTATTTTTTAACATGAAATAATTACTCTTATCAAACATTTTTTTAAGAAAAAAAAATACGGACTGAAGTAATGAGAAATTAATTGATTTCAACAATTTTTATTTACCTTTTCAAAGCAAGGTGGGACACCTTTTTTTACACACAAATTAGATGTACTCTTTCCATTATAAAATAATCGTTGTTTTAATGTTTAAAAAGTTCAAATGGGTTGATGCTTTCAATTTTTAATAAAATAATAATTTTTACTTTTAATTTGTTCGCAAATAAATTATATTTTAACGTTTGTATATCAGATAACAAAATACTTAATGTTCAAATTTAAATCATTCATTAAATTGAAATAATATATCACTAATTTAGAATTTGTGTTAAATAGAAAGATTCCATTAAAAGTTACCATAAGATTTTACATAGTTCGTAGATTTATATCAATGACCAATAGAAAAGAAAAATTGTATTTTTACACCCTCTATCAAATAATATTTGATAGCTTTATTTTTAACAATATAACAATATACATTAATAATTCAATTTAAAAAAGGTTTATATGTATATAATGAAATATTAATATAATTAGTTATAAAATAAATTGCTTATTTATTATAAGTTGTCAAGATATTAATTATGTTCTAAAAATTATTGTTATTTATCAATTTTTTACATTCTTATTAAAAAACTAGAATGTATATCATTAATAAAATATTACATTTATCATATATTTTTCGTTTCTTTTTCACATCTATAAAACAAAAAATGGTTAAAAATACAAAAAAGATGGAAGTGAATTGGTTTTAAAAAAATGACCTCTATAAAAATTCACAAAAAAATTCTTAAATTATTATTATTAGCAAGAGGAACTAAGTATAGCAATGAAGGCTAAGAACAATAAACAAAATCAAGTTAATAAAGAAAAATGAAACACAAGAAGAAAAGAAAATTTGATATTGATTCAATTATCCCTAAATCTATATCTAGTATTCAGACAAGTTGAGTTGGGTTTTTCATTAAAAACTTGATTTATTGAGTTATAATATCATCTATAATTAGTAATTAGAATAAGAAAACCAAAATTTCACTTCTTGAAACACGAAATTCTATACTAGATAAAGAAATCAATTAATTACCTATAGTACACACACTAAAACATTGATGTAAAATTTACAAATCAAATTATTAGAAAAAAGATAACTATCACTTAATACGTGACAACTTTACAATAATCAACCAACATCATAATCTATCTTTCTTGATGAAACTTGAGCCATCTTTCTTCAAAATAATTTTATTATCTAAAAATACACTACAAAATATTTCTAGATCACAACAGAACTCTGTAATTTGAAAATATTATTATGTTTGAAAAAAGAGAAAGCTTTATTTTAAAATAAATTTGAAATAACTGATTAAAGTAATCAACTATTATTAAAGATAATCGATTAATATGTTGGTTCATCAAGAAAACATTTCAATATTGGTTTAGTCTAATATTGGTTTAACCTGATAAATATTTATGAAAGACAGAATATTTTAAAAAAGTTTAATACATTCAATTATATCCTAACTAATCAATTACTTTTATTTTGTATTTAATAAGATTAATACTCAATATAAGTGATTAAATGCAAAAGTTGGAAATGATTTCTATAAATTGAGATAATCGATTATTTTTCAACATTATTTCTAAGGTCTGTTAGAAAAACTTTAACTTAACTACACATCATCAATAATACATTCATCCTAATCGATTAAATGTTCATAAAATGATGGTAGAACAGGTTTATCTTCAAGATCATTATTAAAAAAGGATAGATCACACTTCATAAATTTGTATACTACTTTGATAATCAATGAAAAGAAGAACAGTGAACAAAGATGTGGTACTGTGCCACGTGAAGACTGAAAGAGTATAGCATAAGTGGTCATACACATGTAACATACCACACACAATGAGCTGTTTAGGTGTTTATTGTAGTTTGGAGTGCCTTTTTTTTCTATATATTTTTTCTGTTTTGTCCTTGAATATACATATCTATAATTGAATAAAAAAATGTGTATAATCATGAGTGGTTTCCTTTTTGCTTTAAGGTTTCATCAACAGTGAATAATTTGTCAGAAGGGTTACAGTTGTTGGTGGCAATGTCCTTGTAAAATTATATTATAGAAGAGAAGAGGGATATGATATTTGTTGATTAGTAGGTGGGAAGTGCAGAAATTTATGATATCCATGGCCCATGGGAACTGTAGAGGTAGTTGACCTGATATTTCACACACACCAAGTAGCTCAATACCCAACTCATAATTTTGTTGCATTGCATTTATTCTGCTTTTATTTTTGCAGTTCCAATTCAATACGATAGCCTCGGTATCATGCCTCTGCATGTCCTCAATTTTTATCATTAATTAATAGCTTCATTGCTCACGTAATTCATCTTTCATATATCTTTTTATCACTGTCATAAAGTAGAGTTTAATTATATGTCCCATTCACAAAATATATTTCTTTTATGTACCTAATTGTTAATTTATTATGGATTTTCTTTTCTGCATACAAAATTTATTCTTATCCCCAGTTATGTGATTTGATTCTAAAATAGGATTACGAAATTAGTAGATAAATGTTTATGCATTCAAGAAACAAAGTTAATAAATGTTGATAGGATATAACATGTTTGATTATGGGGTGACACAAGTAAAATTGGCATTGCCTTTGTTATTTTATTATTAACTAATATCTTTTGGATCATTGGTGGGTTATCTTGAAATCTCCATCACTGTAATGGAGGCCTAAACCCTTCACATTTATTAATGCTCGGTTGTTGTATAAAGGTTTTGCTGAATTTGTGCAGGAACACAGGCAATAGTTTTCAAGTGCAAGGATGAATCACCATTCTTTCTTGAAGGAAAAGTCATGATTGTTGAAGACAGAAATCAAAGTATTAAGGCCAGGGCAATTTTGAGATGAGTGAAGAGTAGTACTATGAATTTGACAGTATCAATTTTTTTATATCGATTATTTTAGATATATTTTATATTGGTTATTGAATTAATAAATGAAGAAGTTTTAATTGGTCAATATTTGGGGTAAAAAGTGAGTTTGCAGATCAATAGTAAAGTATAATCCATGTATAATGTATGACTTTCAATTAATCAGTTATATATGAGTCTAATTAATGGACTGTAACCTATATCTGGCGTAGAAAGTGATATTTTACGTAGTTAGAACTATATACGATATAAAATATATATGTTTCTTAAAAAATCATGTTTTTGAAATTCTATACAAAATGAAGAACCGTGTTAAAAAAAAAAAAAACTAAAAAACTAAAAAACTTGTATCTAGATCTATACGAATTTTAACAACAATTAAACAATCCTAAAAAAAGGCACATATGGAAATATGGAAATGATTCGTATATAAATACCTAAAACACAAGAAGTCGGAATTTTAAGATATTAGAGAACTACGAATAATACTAAGTAGACGAGATTTAGGTAGATCTAAAATAAAAATAAATGTTTACGAGATTAATGAACTACAATTGGAGTAGGACTTTAGGAATAGAAATGACTGAGAAATGGGTAATTCATTTTCTTTGTGGAAAATCACTTATTTATCTTAATTGTTGTACTATTTCTAGTTTCGGTAATGCTGAATTAGCGTAAAGCTTTCATAAATGTATTTGCTTTCTTAAAAAAATATAAGTTCAACTAAATCTTTAGTCAATAAAAAAATTTAAAACTTTCTAAAATATATTAGATTTATATTTAATTTAACTTCATAAAATTAAAATATAGAATAAGAATTATACTCATTTTATAATTTAATTATATTGTCAATCGAAGTAAAATTTCTAACACTTTTTTTATATTTAAGAATCAACATATCAAATGTAAAACTAAATATTTATGAACAAATTTAGTAAACTTAACTATAATAAAATATCAATTTATGAAATACAGTTTCTCTTCACTTATATGTTATCATCTAGTTTCCTAATTAATAAATTTTTATACAATATTTAAATTTATTTCAAAATAAAAAAAAATACATTATAGATTGGAATTTACTGTTGTATCTTTAACTTAAGTAATGAAATCGTAGTTAGAAAATTATTTTACCTTCAAATGAAACAGTTCGATCGAAAAAAAAAAAAAAAAATCTTAGGTGTGAAATAGTTGTCTTGTTTCTTTTTTTTTATTTTCTTAAAAATGCAAAATAGTCTGTTGCTTTCTCACTTCTTTTTCAGGCATGCTGTGAAACCAATTTGTGATTGCAATATATATCTAACTTGCGATATGATGAAAAGAAGGCATTAATTAAATTTAGAATAAGTGACATTATGGCAATTCTGATCTCTAATTTTATGTGCAATTTTATACGTCCAGCTCTCCTTTTAATTACAGCCAAACAAATTATTTATCTACCATTAACAAAATAAATAGAGATCGAGTGCACACATATCACATTGAGGTGACAAATTTTAATTTTTCCGGTCAACTATCTCCAATGTTTGAATTATGGAAAGAAATTCTTAGAAGCAAAAGGGGCACACATTACAATCAAATTTAATATGGAATATTTCTAATATACATTAAAATGGCGATCATTTCAAGGTCGATAAAACCTAGGCAAACACACTACAACAATTTTCTGCACTTGAACTGTAGTAAAACATTTTGAACCTCAATTCATAAACACTACAAAAAATTAAAAGGGGATTCATTTCGTGATCAATCTAAATCCAACAAAGATAATTTAATTTGTTGATTCATCATGTTGACAGAAGATTATTAGTTATTAAGATTTAATTCACTTTTTACTCCCATATAATATTTGTATGGTTTTTTTATTGGTTAAAACAATTTTATATTAGTTAAATTAATTGATATGGGGTCAAATGTTATTGTATAACCCAAATATATGGTAAATTTGTCAATATAATATCAATTTTAACCTAAAATTATAAAATAATAGGTTTGTTGATATTTTTTTCTTATAAATCATCTAGTTATTTTTTAAAATTTTCAACTCACATCACTAACCATCTCTTTCTTAAATATAAATTTCTTTCACATTGTATTTTTTTTCTAATGAAAGCTACGAGTATTCTAGATCAAAATATTCATATTGTCTAAAGTAGATGGTCATAAAAAAAATAGTGGATTTGATACTAATTTATTGTATAAAAAAGGTAGGAAGTAAACATATAAACAACAATGATAAGAAGCATGATAAAAAAATAACACACTAACAACAAAGATAAAAAAAAAATACAATAATTTGATAATATAATCATAATTATGTGGCACCTAAACGCTAGGTTTATGTTTTTATAGAGGAGCCAGAAGATATTTCATCAAAAGTACAAAATTTCAGAATATATTTAGAAACCAAATCCTAACCAAGTTAATAGAAAGCATGAATAAACTTATATCAAAGGTTTATTGCATCAAAACTCTACTGTATGGATATTGGTTAGTGAACAAATACCGATACATAAAAAAAGTTTATAAAACTCTACAACAATGTTCAATTCACTTTCATCAATAAGAATTTAAAAGTGGGTACAAGAGCACATATTAATACGCTATCATCCTTAATTAAAATAAAGAAACTTATAAATTTAATTTTGAAATTGGATAACCTTATGTTATTCATTTAGTGATATAGTAACTTCATGTCATGTCGAACGTAGGAAAATTTATAATGTCCTGGTTTTTAACTGTATAAATTCAATATATGTATTTGCATTTTTCTTTTCTTATAATTAAAAAATATTATATGTTAGTAGTTGACGAAGTTGAGATTTTCTCACAAGTTCAACTTAAATGATGGTTATGGACAAAATATAAAAATTCTGAGGTTTATTTCTCCTTGACTGAGTAGTTAGTGTGTCCATTACAGTACCTAAAATAACAAAATTTATATGATGGATAAAGTTGTTAGACCCTTTGAAATGGTGTGGTCGGGGTTCTGGAGGGACGCAAATTTGTGTTCTGGTTGTTATGCAGGTAATTACAGGTAATTATACAATATAGGAAGACAACGGAAGCATGCTTGATACTCGGCATAAGGGGTGTCAATTGCTAGAGTATTTTCCAACCCCCCAAAATGAAGAAGTGACAAACTGAGATATAATTTAAGGATTGCTAAGGAAACTAGTCTAAGAATACAAGGCATTTTGTATGGAGGTGTTTGGAATATACCTGAAGATGTGTATGTAGGCTCTAGTATGAAATTATTGCTATAGAAGTATTGTTTTTGGGTTTTATCTTTTCATTTATTAAACAAATATGCTTTGTCTCGTTGACGACGTGGGTTAATGTGTAAGCGTTTTGTATTTTTGGTGGGTTGTAGTGAGGGTACTGTTGGGTTTCTTTAATTTTGTATGTAATAGGATCGAAATACCTCTTAAGTGTTTCAATTTATTTTATTCATGAACTGTTAAAAAAAAGTAGTATTGATGGTCGAACTTTAATTTAGATAATAAAAAAATACAAAGGATTAAATAAATGTATATTAATTTGAAAAAAGTTAATCAAATATTGTGTGGGTGAAATGAGTGTTGATATATACGGATGGAGTTAAATTTAATTAAAATTGTTAAAAAAAAATTAAATCATTTCACTTTAACTAGTCCAGCCCAATTGTTAATTTGGAACATATTTATTAAGTCAAATCACTTTTAAGCTTAAAAAATTACTTAATTTTTTTAAATACATAACTTTTTATAGCCTCTTTAACGCTTTTTTATAGAGTTGTATATATCTAGAAATTTAAATAACACAAAATATTAAAATTTTAAAAAAATCTTCAATAAAAATCGTATTATAATTATATTTTAAATTATGTCTAATTAGTTTGAGTTTTGTGTTAAGAAATGATCACAAGTTAAGAAAAAATTACTAACTTGATTACTCAAATTAACAAGCTTGTATAATTTAGTTTGATGAGTTAATTTAAATTATAAAATTTACAAATCAAACATATTAAGTTGTTAGGTATTATATTAAGTTTTATTTCTTATCTATGAGAGGGAACTTCATACTAAGAGATATTACGCAAGTGGGTCGTAAGTCAATTGTACAAGAGAACTTAATACTATCTTTTAACTTTAAAACTTTAAGTTAATAATAAGTTTATGTTCTTTCACTCATCTTATTTTTAAAAAATGTGTATGGAATGTATTCAACTATTAATTATAAATCAAACCACTCTAAAAATTTTCTTTATAATTTTTTATATCTCAGAAAAAAATTCTTTTTTGTTGAGTAACTCAAAACTCAATCAATTTTATCCAAATTCAACCAGTTATAGAAATTAAACATAACCTCACCTGTTGACCTAACATAACCTATATACCTAATTTGGTTCCAATTTTACTTCTAGCTTATCTAAATTGTCTTGTTTCACCCTTAAGAGTTGTTAGTCTGTGTAATAAATGAACATAAAATTCAAACCAAAGTCAAGTTGGACCTAAACGATAAGAAAGCAAACAATTACACGTTGATTTGTTTAAATGGTCTGTGAGATGGGTTAGAGTCATGGTTAAGTGGGTATGCCACCAAATGTTATCAAGTGTTGAACTTAGACTTTACTTCAATTCATGGTATGAAACTAATAGAGTGGAACAATATTTATATATAGGAAAAAAAATCATATCAAATGTTGAAAACAAATAAAAAAATTTGTTAAATAACTAAATGAGGGGTTCTTTATTAACTAAACGCTATTCACACCTCCAAATATGGCCGAACAAGATCTATCAAATGTCAAGTCTATACAAACCCTAGAAACACCTTCTGTATCATTATGGAAGTTTTTCAATAAACATTCATATAATAAAATAAACCGAATTATTTTTATATATAAATAACTTGTTGTCGCATTATAAAAAGTTAAAATTAGTTTTTGAAAAATGTAATAGTACATAAATAAAGCGTTGTCGCATTGTTTTCAGTGAATATATAATATTATATAAAATATCATATGCATTAAACAATTAATATACTAACATATCACTGAATAATAATATAAAATACTTTTATTACAGATAAAAAGTAATATTAAATACTATTTTTTAAAATTTAATTTAGATATCATTTATAAAAAAAATTATAAAATAATAAAATAATTTATGCGCCCACAAAACCTTTTCAAAACATTATTTTCGGACTCAACTATAAGTGAAAAAGATACTTTTAATATAAACAATTTTTTAACTACCATTCCAAATTAATTATATTATTCTAAAAGTACCCTTCAATTAATTAAAAATTTGTTTTTAACGACTTTTTTCTTTTGATGAAATACATTTTAGAGAACTGTTTTAGAAATATAATTGATAAATTTAATGATAATTAAAATAAAAATTGATTAGATTTTGGGTTTACCATAAAATAGATAATAAAGAGTGGCATAGCTTTATAAGATAAACTATATTAAAAAACGTTATATAACTATTGTTATCATTTTATGATACACACAAAACAAAGTTTATTTTGTGAGTGATGATCGACATATATTAGGCTGGAAAAAAAATGGGAACAAACCATAAACGTGAAAACCCATGCAAACCCTCATTAAAAACCTGCAACCAAACTTTCTCAGCCAATTAATCACACACATCTAATTTCTAACCACTACTATAAAACCCTCTTCTCCCGTTAACTTTTCTCTCCATTTTTCTTCACCAACACCAACCCAAAACATCAGCATGAGTTTCACATACCTATTACTATTCTTAACCCAAATTCTGGTGGCAAAATATTCTGAGGCTAAGGGCAATATTCCCGCTGTTATAGTTTTCGGAGACTCCTCTGTGGATTCTGGGAACAACAACATGGTAGCCACTGTTCTGAAGAGCAACTTCAAGCCCTATGGTCGTGACTTCGAAGGTGGTCGTCCCACGGGACGGTTCAGCAACGGTCGTGTCCCTCCAGATTTCATTGCTGAGGGTTTGGGGGTCAAATCCACCATTCCTGCATACTTAGATCCTGCTTATACCATTCAGGATTTTGCCACTGGGGTTTGCTTTGCCTCTGCTGGAACTGGCTATGATAATGCCACTGCTGCTGTTCTAGTAAGTGTCTTTTGTTTTCTTTTTTCATCACCAGACAAAGCAATCTTACCTACTTCTGCTGTTGCCAGATTTCCTTTTAGGAAATAATTTCTTTTTTAATCTTTTCGTAACTCAAAAGAAGTTGTAACTGATCTTTTTTACCAGATTTATCAGCTCACAAAATCAAGAGTTAACCACACAAACATATACTTTTAGAATGTCTTGGTAAATCTTACTATGAATTGTCTTTCACATTTCAAATGTCTCTTTTGAAGGAGCTCTCATAGGTAATACTTTAAGGATTTAACTTCAATAAAATCGAGTAGTGTTACTATTATGCAGTCAAAGTCCCGTAATAACATTTTGTTGTTATTATTGTCTTTAATGAATGATATTAAACAAAAATTATTTTGAATATGAAGTTAATAAAAATTTAAAGAGAAGTGTTGAAAAAACATATTTTGGAACACACTTTAGAAAGTGAGATACTAACCTTCAGCAGAAATAAAATGTGACAACAGTTTAATTTGCCATTAAAATTCAAGAGTCTTATGTTGAGTGTATATAATATTATTATTGTGGGTCTGATTCTCTCATCATTAATATCTCCATCCTCCCTACCTTTTTCAATCACTTCTATGTTTAATTCAATCTTTCACTTCAATATCTTCTCTCTTGTGGCAGTGAGACAGTGTGCTGGATGGAGACCATTCAATTTGTATAATTAATATAACATGTTCAGTTTTTTTTTTTTTCTGATACATCTTAAAATCTTACAGAATGTGATACCACTGTGGAAGGAGCTAGAGTATTACAAGGAATACCAAGCCAAATTGAGAAGCCATGTTGGTGTAGAAAAAGCCAACGAGATCATAAGGGAAGCCTTGTACTTGATGAGCCTAGGAACCAACGATTTCTTAGAGAACTATTATGTGTTCCCAACCCGAAGGCTCCACTACACCGTGTCACAATATCAAGATTTTCTTTTGGGTATTGCAGAGAATTTTGTGAGGGAATTGTACGCACTTGGAGCACGTAAATTGTCCATAACGGGTCTTGTTCCCGTAGGGTGTCTACCCTTGGAGAGGACCACCAACATTTTGGGGAACCATGGTTGTAACGAGGAATACAACAACGTTGCTTTGAGCTTCAATGCGAAGCTGGAGAATGTGATAACAAGGCTTAATAAAGAACTACCAGGGTTGAGAGCATTGTCGGCAAATGCATATGCTATTGTCAATGATATCATCACAAGACCTTCTGCATATGGTATGTGTTATCTTCTTTCTACTCTCACTTTTTTTCGTTTTCATCTTGTATGCGTGAAGGATCATAATGATGTGATTATGGCGTATTGCATATGCCTTGTATAAACAGAACAAAATTTTCAAGTCTATAAAAAAAAAGGCTGCTAAAACATTAAAAATATTAAATATTAAATGCATGTAATTAATATACAAAAGAATGCCGCGCTGTTTATAACTAAAGAAATACACTTATTCATATCTTATCAAAATCCACCAACATTTTCGGTCATACTTTTTTCTTTTATTTTTTATCATAATATATATATAAATAAAGAGTATCAAGATGTTCAAATTCATAAATTAAACAAAAATTTATATAAGATTGTGCAAAAGAAAGTTAAAATATATTTATATTATTAAGAGCATAAATATGGGAATGTTCTTCTACTCACTCAAATTAAAATGGGATGATTACAACAGATGTTCTCCTTAAAATTCAATTTTACTAGATATTTTGCCTCTTTTAAAAAATATTTATTAATATATTTTTTCAGTTTTAATATAATAAATATATTTTAACTATTTTTATTTAAATGTTCTCATATATTTAGTACATTTCATTAATTTTTTAAAATATTTAAAACGATAATAATTACTAAATTTAACGTTCTTGATTTAGTAAATACATTGTAAATGTTATATTCTAAAAAAATGTTATACTTCCATCAGTATAATCCTTATTTAACGGAAATTGAACAATAATTATATTAATATAAATGAGTTTATATAATAATATGATGCATAATACCAATTAATATCAATAGTGATAACTTTGGCAATCTTATGCTTAAATAGTTAATAATTATCTGAGAGTGGAACAAAACAAGTTTTTAGTTAATTCAAAGCCATTAAATTTAAAATATTTAGTGAAGTTAGTTATTGGTGAATATAAAAAATGATATAGATGATATCTGCGTGATTTTTAATTTTGTAGACAAGAACACTTTTTGGGTAATTACAATTTTATGGTTTTAGTTATTCTTGAATCGTTATAATTTTTTGTGAAAGATCAAACAATAAATTAAAATATTTAATAAAATTATTAAAGCATTGGGTAGACTATAAATTTATTAGCTACTTCATGTAAGAAATGTTATAATTAAATTAATGACGTCGAATCTCTCTTCAATACTTCTGTCACAGTCAAACAAAATTATAGATTTGTCAAATATAAGTAACAGTTGCATATCAGAGAGTAACCAACAGAAATAGAGTTGTTTGTTTTTGTAGTTCATTTGAATTGAATTGGGAAATAGTACATAGATGTAAGAAATATCAGGGTGAGTGAAACATTGCATTTAATTCTGAATTTTTATGGCCACTGAAGCTTGTGTGCCTGCCTACACAGCTTTTAGGTATGCTTTCACTTCTCATCATTAATACTAATTTATGGACACCAGGTCACACTATCACCAACCACAATCAAATTCCTACTACCTTTAAAATTGAATCCAATAATTTCACACCACAATACTTGTATACTTGTATTAAATGTCTTAAGCACTTGTTTGTCAAATGTCTAGAACAAGAAGTATGAAAGGAATATATATTGAATAAGTACTATTATGTTACATAACTATCACTCATTAAATAATTGTTTCTTGTAGCTAATCTTCTTGATTATAAGATTGAAACACATAAATTAATTTCAGGATATGAGGTTGTAGACAGGGCGTGTTGTTCGACAGGAAGGTTTGAGATGGGCTACCTGTGCAGTGACAAGAGTCCACTTACATGCAAAGATGCTGAAAAGTATGTGTTTTGGGATGCATTTCATCCTACTGAGAAGACAAATCGCATTGTCTCAACCTTTTTGGTTTCAAAGCTCAAAGCAAACTTTAAATGATCATCACGCATGCATTGCTTTCCTTTTAGAAGATGATACAGTCTTGGCTAGAGCAAATTCAAAATATACAAGTAGCTAGGTTTTATTGGGTTCCCATGCACGCATGTTTGATATGTATACGTTTTGTGTGTTTTCTTTTGGCAAATAAATTAACACCTGAATCGTAGTCATGTACACCACTTAGAACCTTTTGTGTTAGTTTTACTGTGCTTGGTTTTCGCTTCAATTGATTCTTGCTTGTATGACTTTTGGCTTTGGGTTTTTTACATGATTTTGAGTTGACAACTTTGATGACCTTGCAAACCAAATACCTAAAATAGAAGATACTATATATATAGGGACATAATATATCTTCTTAGCTTGCATTTCCCAATCAAGCATAGTCTTAGAATCTAATCATAAATAGCACAACCAGTACTTTTCAAACAAGGGGAAAACCAACCAAAAGAAATTTCAAAATTGTTCAACTTTGCATAAATCTACCATGAAAAGGAGGAATATTCACAGTTAAAAAGTAAGCTAGCACAAAAATGGAAATACAACAATCACTCATATTTTTGTTAGAATGGAGTAAATTAAACAACTCCTTTAAAATGTAAATCACCTTATTAATTACCCACACATCATCCCAAAATAGTATCCTACTTCCTATTCCAACTTTTCAGGATATGCTATCATGAAACCAATTTCCTTCAATACCATTCTCACATACCTTTTTTAAGTCCTTCCATCACTTGGAATTTTTTTGCAGTCCTTGATTTCATTCAAATTTCTCCATGATCAATACTTTGAATTTAGTATCTCCACAGTCTATTTTCTTTCTTCCTTAACCTTCACTTCCTAATTTCTCCATTTCTTTAAGTAGAGTCATATTCATACATCTTAAATCTTTAATTTCAAGCCCTCCCTCATCTTTACTTCTACACATAGTTTGTCACTTAATCAACCTAACTCTTGCCCAACTAACCTTATGCAAAAGGCTCACTCTTTTCTAGTACGACCTTATAATTAGTCTCTTTTCTATGAAACAAATTATAAAATACAGCCCAATACCCATAATTCTTATAAGGTAGTCTTAAAAGAAAGTGTCATTTCTTTGTTTATTTTAACAAAAAGTGCTTCCTTTCTTTCCACCTTTTAGAACTCATGACTGTATCTTTCAAAGAACATAATTAACAGAATCTCTAATAACTCATTTAAACACCATGCTAGGGTTAAATTATAGAATGTAGTAAGTTAAAGATATTATGAATGAAAATATGATAAATTGATCATATCAATTTTTGGGGAACTTAAGGTATATACAAACTAAATAATGATAAAATATAACATAACTTACGTTTAATTTTCTTTAAAATTACATATAATTTGTTTAAAAATTGATTTCTAGTTTATTTTTAATAAGATTATGAAAAATATAAAAAAAAATATATTTTTCTAAATTATACGAAATTATATTTCATTTATATAACCATTTTTATACTGTGAAATACAATACAAGATTTTAAATTATAATTAATATTTTATTAATCATTATTTTATTTTATTATTTTATTAATTAATATAATTGAAATTTATGGTCAAAATAATTATAAATATAAATAAAAATAAGATAATATGTAAAATAAAAATTAAGATATAAAATATTATTAAAACAACTGTATAAAATTATTTTTATTAAAATTATAAATAAATTGTAAAGGTGTTTAAAGTCAATATTATAATTAAAAAAATATTTAAAAATATTTTAATAGTAAAATTTAATTTTTAATATTATAATTTAAATATATATATATATATATATATATATATATATATATATATATATATATAAATGAGAGAGAAGAAAAGGGTTTTGTTTAATTTATCTTGTTGAATATAACTTATTCTTTTTGAATAAAAATATATTGCCATAATGTAATAAATATGTGACAAGATAATATGTAATAAACAACATTATTACCATTAAATAGTATAATTATCTTATTATATTATGTTGATGTCACACATGTGCTGAAGAAATATGTTGAATGGTCCCCTATCCTCTGAAACAAAACATCCTTCCACAATTGCCAACACATTTAAGTTGGATTCAATTTGGCACATGAAATTGTAATCGAAAATTGAAACTATAATATCAATTCTAATTCTATGGGAATTAGAATTGGTTCAGAATAATAATTTTTACGTTTGGGATATGTACAAAAGAATTTATAATTAAAGTTAAATTTTGATTTCACTTTAAGGGTGTTACAATACATATGAGTAAAAGAGTTTGCTTACAGTGAAGTCCAAACAAAACCAATTGGATATAGTACATTTCTTTCTTCACCTCAATACATCTTTTATAAATACGAGAATTCTAATCTTTTTCACATATTTCAAATTATACAGTACAAAAGTTAAAAATGTTCTTCGTTATCTAAAAAAGAATTTATAGATGGTATAATTCGTAATTTAGTTTTTACTTTTAGATTACGCAATCTAAAAGTTATATTTTTTTTTTCTTAAAAAAAATCTTCAGATTATTGAAAGTTATTTTTGACTTTTACACTTTGGATGATTATCATTATTTTCTTTCTCTTCTTCAATAGTACTCACTGTCAAAAAAAATCATCACTAACATCGAGCTTCTAACAAACAAGATTGTCGTCACAACTTCTAACAAAGAGACTATAACCATTAAATTCATCATTTCTTATAAAAAAGGTCACATCACTTTCAAATTATATAATCTATAAATTAAAATTGACTTCACCGAAAGTCTATTTTTAAGAAAAATTATTTTCAAATTATCTAAGCTGAAATGAAAAATGACTTTCAAATTATGCTTAGAAGATATTTTTAACTTTCAAATTCTATATTATCTAAAAAGAAAAAAAAAATTCAAATTTATAGGAGTGCAAAAGAAATGTATGGAGGTGTAGAAAGAAATGTCCTTTGACATATCGCAGCAGGCCCCAAAGTCCAAAACAGGTTATAATGTGTTGGAGGGCCAAGGATTTATACTCTCAACAGACATTATTCATTCATTTTTTTTTTATATATTCACCTATAGTCTATAACAGTTAGAAATTTGCATAAGAATATTTTTTTAAGAAAATATAGAGTTCAATTGTTATGAATGAAAAATAAAATAAAATGATATATATATATATATATATATATATATATATATATATATATTATCACTAGTTATTTTGAGATTTTTAATTCATTTTGTGACGTCGAGATTAAATAATTAGTTTCAGTAACAAGTATTTTAAATAGAGCTTTCAAGATGGTTTTGGTATGGTATATCATTATCAAAATTCCATCAAACAAATTAGGTCATGTCAAAAATTTTGTGATATAAACTGAATATGTTTGTTTATGTCTGACTCCTTTAATTTGCGGTCTAAATTGACTTAAGTTGGATTGAATATAGTTTATAAACTGATTTATTTTATAAAATAATAATTATATTTAGAAAATAAGAGTAATATTATTTTTAAAACATACATATTAAATTAATTTTATTAATATGGCTTAAATTTTGAAAATAATTTTATTTCTATTTAAATTTATTTCATTTTTTGTTTTGTGTTAAATATTATAAAGCGGGTTCAAATTGTGTCAGGTCAAACTAAACGAGTGAAGTTTGTTTATTAAACGTGTTGAGAAGTCTCAGTAACATTTTCTAAATGCTCCATTAAATTATACCTGAACCATTTAACAGCTTTAATCCCATGTTAAAATAATTGATAAAATAAAATATAATAGTGTCTCAATATTTAATGTGAAATATAAAACAATTAATACTGAAATTATTAAATGTTTTGAAAGAGATTCATTAATCTAAACTTGAATTAAATTGATATAACACTATTAGAATAATTGTTTTAATACATATTTTTTTTAGTCTATTGTTTAAATTAAAGAATGAAAAAGTAAAACGCGTGTTCTTGACTTTGTGAACTTACATCATATCGATGGATGGAACATGAATTTAGGTCATATTACGATTTTAATATTCTTTTAATTATTTTTCGATTTCATTCTCTATATAAAAGAAACTATTATTTTAGTTCAATTCTGAATTTTACACACACACACATTTATATATAATTTTTTTTATTTTTTTCTTATTAAACTATTGATCTAAAACGTTTACTTAAAGTATTAGTAAAAATCAATTTAATTAATTGAAAAGTTAAAATAAACATATGTAAGATTTGAATTAAATTAAAATTGAATATCTTATAAATTTTGAAAAAATTAAATCACTTAAAAGAAATACTAAAATCAAAATCAGAAACAAAAATTGGAAAAAGACCAATTTAATAACATTCATGGAATTAATGAGGCATTGGTTATCTTGGCCCAGTTTTGAATGCATTTCCTGATTTGTCCATTGATTCAATTTATGTTTCCCTCCAAAATAATATTTATTTATTCTTACAAAGACTCTGATAATTATATTATGTCTTAATCATAAGGATAGTGATGGATTCCTGCAAATATAAACGTTAGAATCTACAATCCATGTGCAGAGTTATATACAATTGTTGACATTTTCCTGCATATCTACATTGCTTTCTTCTTTTTCTCATAAGCTAAACCAATTTAAAAGCTTATACTGTTTGGAAATTTTTAATTAAATCGGTCCATTAACTCATTTAATTTCTAATGGTGTTCTACCCATGTAGATGCAAAACCAGTTCCAAATATTTTCTAACTTATATACAAAAATCATACGAAGAAATTGCTATAAAATAGTTTAACTATAACACCTTTTTTTAGAGAATTTTTTATATGTTCCTCGACTAAAATTTTTTATACATAAGTTTTTTTTTTTTTTTCAAA
>Ga0209489_100542_pt1 | contig 71845 bp, 37 predicted proteins | sample SiratrowhiteBW_FD_187527 | JGI IMG/M metagenome (GOLD analysis project Ga0209489, IMG submission 187527) | Root nodule microbial communities of legume samples collected from California, USA - Siratro white BW (SPAdes) (version 2) | ecosystem: Host-associated > Plants > Roots > Nodule | place... | reverse complement strand
ATAAATATAATATATATATATATATATATATATATATATATATATATATATATATATAAGATTGGAAAACTAATTTAGGAAATATAATAGCAGCACTTAATGTAATCAGATCCCTATGATTCAGGGGTGTAATAAAATCCCTATGATTAAGGTATAATTAGATCCCTGTATTTCAAGGGATATTTCCATCATACAGATTAATTTTAATATGCTAAATATGGAACTAGTAAAATATGATTGCTGATGTATTTTACAATAAGAATATATAAATTGAGTGATTCATGTAAGCTGAAGTAAATTTAATGATCTGTGAAATCCTTGACTTTTATTTACCTTCAATCTTTAAAGGATGAATTGTCAATAATTTTGTTTTACCGAATAGTGAAAAGTACACTTATAAAGCCAATTTTTACATCGATGCTCCCGGTAAGATTTTTCCTTTTGGGGAGAATTTGTCAGCATTAGTTGTTGCCTGACTTTCTTGGGTTGTAGGTACTAAAGTAGTATATTACCGAAGGATTGTGTACCATGGTGCACTTATTAAAGCTGCAATTAAATTGTAGTTATGTAATTCAATGGGAAATAATTTCTGACACCTTCAATTTGATTTGTTTTTCCTCAGTCTCTCTGGAAACAAAGGTTTGTGTGGTGTACCATCTCTGCCAGCTTGTCCTGTGTTTTGGGAAAACGGAAAATTATCTACTCAGGGTAAAATTGCAATAGGCTTGTCCTGTTCTTTTGTTTTCTGTGCGATACTGCTGCTGGTCTATATTTTCATCAGGAGGAGAAGGAATGACTATGATTTTGCTCTGCCTCATGAATTGACATGTAAGTATGATTGCATTTGATTTTCTTCAGTTTGAAGCCAATTAGTATGGCGATAATTATTCTACTGACGTGGTTTCTTCTCTTTTATGTTACATCTGCAATTAGGCTATAGTATTTTAAAAATATTTGCACATTAGGACTTGTCTCCGCATACATGGATATCACTTGTTGCCAACAAAACGCACTCTTAGATTCACTGTCAAATCATTAGAAATTTCTATTACTTTCAACAAGTTGGACTTCTTTAGTAGGATTCTTCTGGTCTCTAGTCTTTTTACTTCTTTGCACATGTTCGATCTTTTAACTTAGTTTACACATGTTGGAGCGAATAATCAATTTAAGGAGAAGGGACTTAAGTCCATCTTTTGTAGTGGCCTTCTCCATATCTCATGTGTCTATGGCTCTATTATCAGTTCTATTTTGGAAATTTTTATTTAAATTACCTTTATAATTAATTTAATTAACAAAGATGAGAGGGATATTTATATTATAGACAGGAACTACTTAAATAGGAGTGACAATAAACATTTAGGAGCGCTAATACACACATCCTTTCTTTAAATCTAAAATGTTCAGCAAGGAATCGTTTAAATTCCTTTAAATGAATAGAACTGTTTGTGTTAGAATGATATTGAATATATTTGATGCTTAAATCTGCTGCTAACTGTTGACTATTTTATGGTTTCTCATGCAGCATTAGCGGCCAAGAGAAACCGATATCAGAGGCAGAAATCCTTGATGGTTCTTGAGATGGAGAGTCAACACGCCAAGGGACTACCTTCACATTTTACTGCCCAATAACAGTTATCTTAATGGAAATGGAATATTGATTGTCATAGTTTTCGGCCAAACGTACAAGGACACAGCTTCAGAAAGCGTTTGAATGTATTGCAGCATTAATGCCTTGCCATGATGTAAACAGCACTGCGGCTTTAGGAAAGAAATGGCTTTTCTCGTACAACTTTCTTTGTCTCGTCAAGGTTTCTGGAAGCCACTTTTTGTACGATGCATGCTCCCTCTGTGCCACATTGTTTCTGACCCATAAAAAAAAAAAAGCATATACCCTGTGATGTCAATACTTAGCCGCAGCTTTTGCTGAATAAGTGATAGGTACAACCCATTAATGTATGAAATTTGAGCCACTAGTTAGGGTCGATTTTTTCTTACTTAGATTCTGGTTGATTCGTGTATACCGATATATGTAGCAAGAGATAAGTGATTGGATTTTACTGTACATTGCATTTCAAAGATTTTAATTAGCAAATCCCCATCGTAACTAAAAATTCCTTATCTGTTGGCGATAATGCTTTCTTTTGTTTGTTCCACGTTCTGAATTATAATTCCAAGATCTTTTGGGAATCGCTCTTTGAGGACTTCAGAGGTTTGTAATTTAGGGATGCACTGCACTTAAATTGTATATAAATTTCTTTTATGATATCGCATGTTTGAAAGAAAAGAAGGAAATAGTGAAAAAGAAAGATAAGAAACTAAAATATAAAAAATAAGAAATATGACGAAGTTATATATTTAATTCAAGAGAAAAAAGTGATTACCTGGTAGAATATTTGGTTTAAAAAACCAATCACAACTTAATTGATATTGCATAATATATCAAACAATGATTTAACCCAATCATTATATTAATACCTTTGTCACAAAGTTGAATTTGATACTAACAACACATTTTCATTGATAATGATTAGGAATTTCCAATTTGTCTAGCACCAAGTATCTTCCCTTTGTTCAGTAGATGACAACCACTACTCTTTAAAAAGAATTTATTGAATTTGCCGAAATCACCGATTATGTGTCTAAAGTAGTCACTATGATACATGTGAGGATGAGGGTTATGAAGAACAAGAGAAAAAATGACATAAAGGAAGGCTTATGAAGAACAAGAGAAAAAATGACATAAAGGAATAAAAATAAGGAGTATAGCTACAGGAGATAAACAAGATAAAATAAAGAAGTAAACCGAAGAAGTCAAAACTAGAAGACAAATGAAGGCTTTTGGAAGAAGAGATAAAAATAATAGAGCTTGAATAGTATTAAAATTGTGGGAAACTTGAGATAAGGTTGGCATCGGAGGTTTAGAACTTGAGATAAGGTTGGCGTTGGAGGTTTAGAACTTGAGAGAGAGCTCCATGGCTTTTGGAACTCCTCAAGTACACTTAACGTAGGTTCTTTTGTAATGGTTGTTTTTCCTACTTTAAGGAACAATCATGTAGCTTTCTTAATTTTAAAAGATTAAGACACTTAAGGTAGGTTAACTCTTATTAATCAGTTTTTACCTTTCACTCTACTTGTGGTCGAGTTTTGCATCTATAAAAGGAAGTGTCTTCTTGTACTTTTTCATACATGAATGAATTAGAGAGTTACCTTAAAAGGTTGTCTTAAGAGAATTAAGAGAGTTCCTTTTCTTTTGCTTTAACTCTTATCTTAAGAAGCTTTCTCAAGTGGTGATTTGCCTTGCATTCATCCTTTGAATTCTCCTTCAAGGTGGCATGTTCTTTCCTTCCTTATCCCTTTAATCCATTTTGAGTTTCATTTCTATACATTTCCTTGTTTTTCTACTTGTTTCTTGAATATGCCGAATGCATTCTTCCTTGGTTCTCACAAATGGTTACACCAATCTTCATCTTCTTACATGGGTTATGTTTCTTATCTCCAATTGAGTTGATAAAGGTCCTAATTAGCCCTCCACAACCATATGAAGTGGTATCAAGAGCCAAAAGATCAACCAAACCAATGGAGATGTTCATCACCATCAATGAAGGTGTTCTTGAAGAGTGGGTTTGAAACCCGTTTCGGTGAAAGGTAATTTTCATCTTATCCTTGAGTTTTTCTTGTTGGTCGAATCATTCTTGGGTTATATACATCAGGCTGTGTTTTTGTTCATTAGTTCATCCATTAATCTATTAAGCTATTATATGGTCCAAAACCAACTAGATGATCTAATACCCACTAGATGATGTCATAAATAAAAGACTATAAGTATGAATGATAACAAACACTATAAGACAAATTAAGGGATATAACAAAGCTCACTTGCATTCAGAAAGTAAATATTTAAAGCAATCAACATGTAGTTCAATTTGATAAATGATCATGCAAAGATGAATTCATAAGACTATATCTTGATACACTGGACAAAACACTAGATAGACGATTCCAACACAATAGAAGAACCAACATTGCAAAGTCACATCATATGAACCTATATCATGTGGTGATGCTAGAAGAACATGTCAGACATTAGATGCATACCAAAAGAAAATCAAATGATTTGATCAATATTCATGACAAATGAAACTAGTATTGAACGTATTAGATGAAGTGTTTCAATGTTCTTCGGTCTCGCGCTAAATGATCTATTGTGACAAGGAGTTTCTAAACTTAATGTTTAAGTTTATAACTGAATTTAAATCATTCTCGAAAATATGTTTGAAATTATTGGATTTTATTTAAGTGTGATTTACTTCAACGTTTAAAAGAATACAAACTTAGAAAGTTTTTGAAAAGAGATTAATGTTGGAATTTCCAAATTGGAAAGTTCTTATAATTCAAAAGATTATATTTTAGATATATTCATGCATTAAAAGTGATTGATTCTGATTCATTTAGGTGTTTGAAAACAGATACTATTGTCGATAATATTTCTAAAGGATATTAGAAAGATGAAAGACGTGCAAAGGAAATATATGTTTCCTATTGAGACTTCTATAGGAGAATTATGAAGACATATTCCATGAGTTATGGAAAGATAAAAAGTGCAAACATGATGAAGCTTTAAAAAAAATGTGACAAGGAAGAAAAGATTATTCCAAAGATGTTGCTTCCTAATATAGTGTCTGATAGAAGAAGTAATGGAAAGAAGAACAAGACTTATTGAGAACATGATTTATATATCACTTCTCAACATTCAAAATTGTTGCAAATATAGAAAATTTTCACATGGATTGCAGATATAGAATATGGATTGAAGATGCAAATATTCAACAGTGTAGAAGACTCCGTTCTAAGAATTTCAATGGTCATCATTTAAATGACTCTATAAACCTTGAAGATGAAGAGAATGATGCGAATGAATATGAAAGAATTCATAGAGCAAGAAATAGAATTTTACTTTGTGTTTCATTGTCTATATCTGCTATTTGAGAGCAATTAGAATACGGGTTGAGAGTAAACCATTTTAAATCCTTCACCTTGTGAAGATTATCATGTGAGCTTAATTTGTTCTCTTTGTAGAGAGTGTTTTTCTCATTGATTGTGAGGTCTAGATCTCAGGAGGAGATTATGACTAGTTTATTAGGAGAGGTGTGAAAAATCATTATCTGGATAGGTGCAGAATAATTATTCCTAGAGAAGTGTTGAAACTCATTTTTAGTGAAAGCTCTTAAGCAGTCTTATGTAAGAGGATTGAAGCTAGTTGTAGGGTGAACCAATATAAGTCTGTGTCTACTTCTCTCTATCTTATTCTCCAAGTTTATATTATTGTTGACTTGTTTATATTCTGTGACTTGAATTTAGGCTCCATTCAACCCCTTTCTAAAGCCAACTGCAACTTCATTTAGTATGAAGCTAACCTCAAGGGTTAGTTCTTAACATGACTTAAGAAAACGATCCTAAGTTCGCCTATTGGATTTGAAGGGAAATCTATAAACATGCCAACCTTGTTCAAGCGAGAGAATTATGATCATTGGAAGCTGACAATGACATCCTTCTTGGAGTTCAAGGCATTTCATCACTAAATGACTCTTTTGGAAAACTTACAAATCAAGAATTTTGAAGTAAGGAGCAAATGGATCTATATCAAGTAAATGCTAAAGCCAAACATATCTTGTTATGGACCTTGTTTGAGGAAGAATGTTCAAAGGTTCATGTGCAAAGGAGATATTGGAGACGCTAACATTATCCCATGAAGAGTCCTAAGAGGTAAGAAGAAGTAACTTACTCTACTAAAACCTCAGTATGAAATGTTTACTATAGAGGAGAATGAATCCATAAAATCCATGATAACAGGGCTTCAAACTATCTTGAAGAGTCTTAGATCACCGGGTACAATCAATGTTCAATATATCATTAATGACAAGATACTCAGAACTCTTCCCCGAAAATGGTGAGCCTAGGAAATTGCTCTAAGAGCTTCTAAGGACCTGGAGGTTATGCAACTCAAAACAAGTCTCGCATAAAGATGAAAAGAATGATAAAGTTAAGAATTTGGCTCTTAAAACCTCACATAAGAGCAAAAGAGTTGAACCTTTCAAAGCTCTTAAGTTTGATAATAACACATCAGACGAATCAGAGTCTGATGAAGATCTAGCCTTCATAACCCAAAGATTAAAGAGAATATGAAAAAAGAAATGAACTTTGGGAAAGACAAATGGTCGAGCAAGGATAATAAAGAGAAGCTAATATGTTATGAATGCAGAAAGCTTGGAAACATGAGATTTGAATGTACAAAACAAAACCAAGGAGAAAATGAAAGACACAGGAAGAAGATGCCCATCAAGAAGAAGAGCCTCATAACCACCTAGGAGGATCTGGATATGTTTGATTCAAAATCTGATTAGGAAGTCAACATAGGACTCATGGTAGACGTAGAAGATGATAGGATGAATCTAATGAAGAGGTAGATCTTCCTAACATATATTCTCTTAAAGAAGCATATCTTAAACTTAATTCCTATAATGAACATATCATATATGAGTACAAAGCTTTGAAAAGAAAATTTAAACTTCCAATACAGAATTGGAATAACGTACTGGGAAAAAGCATAACTCTCTTAGATAAATGTCAAACTTTGTGAAGAAAACAAAAATCAAAAACATAGTTTAGAAAATAAGAATGTAGAATTAGATAAAGCTCAAAATAAATTATTCTTGATAAATGTAAAACTAGGAAAAAGACCAATGGAATAGTCAATTGATAAAAGAGTAGAAAATTTAGAAACAAAAGATTCGACTTTAAGGAAGATTCTCTCAATTAAACATTTGTGGAAAGTTCTTAGATCTCCTTGTAAGAAATTCAAGAAAATCTCATGAAAAGACTGGGATAAGATATAATAAAATTGAAACACAGTGTAATTTTGCATATGTATAGTCTACTGAAATCTCAAAATGAGAACCATGGAAAACTAACCACAAAGGACCAAGACTATGTGGGTACCTAAAAATAAAATAATACATCTTGAAGATGCGCTCAAATCAAGCAAGAAGACTTCTATCATGGTACCTGGACAATTATTGCTCACGACACATGACAGGAGAAAGCTGTATAATCCAAAACCTGAAGTTGAAGAAGGGAGGAAAGGTCGTCTTTGAAGGAAACCAACATGGACAAGTGATTGGTGGTAGTTAGGTATATGTATATTAATAATAGAAGGTCTTAAACACAACTTGCTAAGCATAAGTCATTTGTGTGACAGTAAAAGTAGCGTTGCATTTGATAAAGACCAATGTATAGTCTATCAAAATGATGAGACCAAAATGTTTGCATCTAGTAGATGAGGAAATCTTTATAAAATTAATATTGATGAGTTATCAGACCAAAAGGTCTCTTGTCTTATGTTTGAAAAGGAAGATCACACGACAGAAAAAAATCAATTAATAATTGCAAACAATCAAATAATATTTCAATTTTAAAGAACCTAACGAAAAATTAATTGATTCAATTTGGAAAACAATCAAATAAATTCTTATTCAGAAATTCTATCAAAATAACAATGGATTTAAATCGCAAAATACTGAATTAAAAATAGGTAGCAAGACAAAATCACAAAATTCCAATTTGATTTAAGTGATTATCAAGTTGAAATTATAGATTCAAACAATCACCAAGAATATTGAATTTTAGCAATTACTAACACAATATGAATATCTTGATCACACTTTAGATGAAATTTATCTCAATAAAGTTTAATTAGTGTATGACAATGAGCACAATATGACAAAAACAATTAATTGATTAACAACATTAATTGGACAATATTTCATGCAGATACAAATTTTGTGAAGTGTTGAGTGCAAATTAAGAATAGAGAACAGAGAGAAAGAACACAATATTTTTATATTGAATCACTCTTCCTCAAGACCTACATCCAATTCTCCTTGTGAACCTACAAAGTATTTCACTAAAACATAACAATAGTACACCTTGCACCTTACAAGGTCAACCAAGAACTAGTGCAACACCCTGCTGCACTTCTACATATGAAAACCCTATTCTAATGTAGCCTATAACTCAAATACAAGCAATAAATTTGTAATACAACCACAAACTGCAACAAGAATAGAAGAAACTAGTCTAAATCCAGTTACAGAAAACTTCCCTAAACGGAACCATATGAAACACAGTGTAAAACAGCCGCATATTAGAGAAATTGCTCCAAGATTCTCTTTCTTGAACAATTTTTATCAAAAAATCATTAAGCTCTTTATGAAATGCTCTATGTTTTCATTTGAAACTCTCTTTGTATCAATTCTCTTCAAAAACACGTTAATTTTCTTTATTTCAATTGTTGTTTGAAATAATTATTTCAAACAGTTACACTTTAGTTAAAACAGTTGATTGAAAATCCATTTACATCGATTACTTTTGCTAATAGAATTTTCAGCTAATTAATTATGAAAAACAATTCTTTGAAAATATCAATAAAACAATTTTTCATGCAAACCTTTGTCAAATTAATATCAGTTTATTTTTAAAACTTCTTAGACCATTTTTCAATGCTACCTGCATGTGAATCATCAACACACACCCACACATTAACGCTAAACACTAATAAACTTAAAGCTTTTCTTCTCTTGGCTCATGAAATAAACATTTTTATCATTGCCAACAACTCTCCTTATTTGATGAAGGCAATGTTGTGTGTTTAGTAGCTTCAATCAACCTACATAATCTGACTTAAACAGTGTGATAGAATTTGCTCTAATTTAATTAAAGTATAAATTGATTTAAAAACTTACACATGACAGACTTACCAATAATCACCAATTAGAATGAAAAATTATCCGATTTATTTATTTTCTTACCAAACTAGAGAAAAACTAACAATCGTTTCACTTAGCTCCACTATAGTTATTTACTCCCCCTGATTGGTAGAGTGATTATTAATATCCTTGTCCGAAGCCGTATCCAGTCAAATAATTACAGTTAAATGTAGTACTAGGAAGTGACTCTTAGGTCGTCTCCGAAGGACTGAGTTCCTGTCAAAGGATTGAGCACACAAAGAGAAAGGGAGGGGAGGTTTCATGAAATAATTGAATTTAATAAAATAAAACCGAAATAGATTTTCTTAACCGAATTAAATTACCCTCTTGATTAGATTGCAGTCGGCTTATCACAGGATACAAAAATTCATGCTCAACTTATTGAACCCTAATTCCAACCCGAATTAATTAACTAAGCGAGAATTAACACAAGTTTTCTTTATGCAAATTAAGCATTCACGTACATCATTCATTCCATGTGCCATATTCAATTCTGCAGTCAAGAACAATTTGTTAAAACTGAAGAACAACCTCTTAAATTCTGGACAAATTTAAAAATCGTCATTCTAGTTGTGATTCTCAATCTGTTAAATCATTTTTAACTGGTTGTATTCTGTAATTTTCACTGCTAAAGATTAATCTTACATTGTTGTAACTTTAGAATCTATTTTTGATACTCTACTTCTTTGCTGATTGATCCACTGCACCTGCATCAGCTGGCACTGCTGTATTAAGCTTTGTATGCTTGATTTCGTGATTGGTCTATATTGAATAATTGGCTTTATTTGGATCTCATTCTTGTGATTACAATTTGGTATCTGTTTTGGTAAAATTGTTTTCTGGATTAGTGTGTTGTGTACAAGGTGTTAGGATTCATATCACTAATTACTAATTAGAGTTTCTTCTGATTTTCTACTTCTGTTTTAGACTTAGATCTAATACTGCTGGTTCTACAAAGTTGTGTTCACTGTTGGCTTAAATTGTATATTGCATAATCCAGTTCTTTAGTTGTTATATGTTTTATATCATCTGCTTGGTTAGTGCATGATTGAATCAGTTTTTCATAAATAATGTTCTGTATCACATTACTGATTTGTAAAAGATATTTTTGACAGTTGCAAAATTTATCTTAATCAAAATCTGGTTTTTCTGGTTAGTTAAAACTGCTGCAGTACTGTGATTTCAACCTGCTGTTTGTGAAATTAACACACTATTTTTTGTGTGGCTCTCTCATTGTAATCATAGTTTCATAAAAGCTCTCATTCAAACTATCAAGTTTTTTAAAAAGAAAAGCTCTCATTCAAACTATCAAGTGTTTTAAAAAGAAAAAATTGTTCAATTCACCCCTCCCTCTTGAACATTGGCCATCCTATTTTTTCTAACACGTGGCTTCCCTAATTTCAAGGGATTAAAACACTTAACTTGGGTTAACTTTTGCTAATCACTTTTAACCTTTCACTCTCCTTTTGGCCGAGTTTTGCATCTATAAAAGGAAGTGTCTTCTTTTACTTTCTCATACATGAATGAATTAGAGAGTAACCTTTAAAGGTTGTCTTAAGAGAGTTCCTCTTCTTTTGCTTTGAGTCTTATTTTGTGAAACTTTCTCAAATGGTGGCATGTCTTGCACTCATCCTTGGAATCCCCTTTCAAGGTGTCATGTTCTTTCCTTCATTCTACCTTTTATCAATTTTTAGTTTCAATTTTATTTGTTTCTTTGTTTTTCTACTTGTTTCTTAAATATGCTAAATGCATTCTTTCTTGGTTCTCCCCAATGGTTATACCAATCTTCATCTTCTTGCATGGGTTTTGTTTATCATCTCCAATTGAGTTGACCAAGGTCCTAATCAGCCCTCCACAACCATATATGAAGATTTATAGGTTGTAAGACACATATGCAAAATAGATTAAAATAAATTTTTAGGTACCTAATTTATATTAGGTTCTTTAGAGTTAACATTTTTATGTTTTCTTTTGGTAATCCAAACATGCTTCTTACTAGGAAGACCATGATTTTTAATATAACAAATATTTGATGTTTGGTGTTTTCTCAAACAATAGAAACAAGTAACAAATAATTTGTTGAAATTGAAAAATTTTCTAAATGTGTTTTTTTTTCTTTTTTGATGTGTAAAACCAAATCCAGCTTTGTTTATAACACACTTTTGAGAACTTAGAAGTTTGTCTATATTTTATCTCCCTAATGTGAATTTTGCAAGAGTTTTCATATTATACTCAATTTTTGTTAAATGCTTCTTACAATCCTCACAATTTTGGGTTCTTCCTTGAAAATTGATTTACAATCACATGTGGAGTTTGTGTAAATCATTATCATTTTCCTCTTGAAATTGAGATAGTCTGTTTAAAAGCCATCCATTCTCTCCTTTGAGTTTATTGTTTAAATAAGAGATATGCTTTTATTCTTCAGGTAGTTCATGACAAAAATCTGCGGATAATTAGACATTATCCACGGATTACAAATATTAATAAAATTAAAAATATTTGTAATATAAATATTAATAATACAAATTACATAAGTAGCATATTAAAAATAAATATAATATCAATACTAATATTAATAATAATGTGTATAACATTGGTGAAAAAAATATTAATAATATATTAATATTAACATTCATAGTAATATTATTATTAACTATTATAATAATAATAATAATAATAATAATAAAATAATTAATAATAATATTAGCACAAATATTTCTAATATAACTTAAAATAATATAAATAAAAATATTATTAATATAAATATAAATAATATGAATAGAAGTGGTAATAATATTCCATATATTAAAAAGCATATAATAATAATAATATAAATAATTATAATAATAATGTTATTAATAACATTAATAATTTTTTATAATATAAATATTAATAATATTAAAATGTTTAAAAATATTAAAAACAACTTTAATAATTGGAAAAAATATAATATTGATAATAATAATAATAATTTTAATAATATTATAACTAACAATATTAGAAATAATAATATAAACAATAATATTAATAATATTATTAATATTAACATTAATAATAATAATATTAATGATAATAATATTAATAATACAAATGATAATAATAATATTAATAAAACTAATAATAATATTAATAAAAAATTAATAATAATATTAATAGTAGTAATAAAATTATTAAAAATACTATTAATATTAATTATAATATTAATAATATGAATAAAAATATTAATATTGTTAACAATATTTACCTTTACTAATGTTATTATTAATAAATTAATATGAACATCATTAACAAGACATAATATTATTATTATTAGTAGTTTTATCCATGAATATAAGTTCGTAGGTATTATCCACGAATATAAGTTCATAGGTATTACCCACGCACATAGGTTGTAGGTAATACCCACAGACCTATATCAGTAGATAATACCTACGAACCAATGTCTATGAGTAATACCTATGAAATTATATCTGTGGGTAATACCTATGGACTTATATCTGTACGTAATATATAAAGGCATTCGTGAGTAATAACTACTTACAGATCTATGTTTGTGGGTAATATTAAAATATTAATATAATAATATTAACATAAATAAAAATAATATTATTAATTACAATATTAATAATATTATTAATATTTATTATTATTATTATTACTATTGATAATAATCATAATATGTAATAACAATGTTAACATTAATAACAAAAATAAAAGTAATATTAGTATTTTTAATAAAAATATTAACCAAAAAATCTTAAAAATATTAATTTTTGAGGGTAATAATAATTTTAATAACATATTAAATATAAATAATATTATCATAATATTAATAAAATTAATAATAATATTAACAATATTAATGTAAACAATATTAATATTATTAATTTAAATATAAGTCATATTATTAAAAATACTATTTTTTAGGTAATATTCTCATATGTTATGTTGAATTTACCTACGGATACAAATTAGTGAGTAATAATTTGTATATAATGTTGAATTTACCTAGTGATACAGATTCGTGGGTAATAATCCGTAGGTAATCTTGAATTTACCTACAGATACAGATCCGTGGATAATAATTCGTGGGTAACATTGGATTTACCTACAGATATAGATTTGTGGGTAATAAACAATGGGTAATTTCAGTTTTTCCTATAGTGTATTTCTTTGCTTTCTTTTTCTCCTCAAACATCAATTTAATAAGTAACAAAGGATAATAATGTTTAATGTGACCTTGATTACCACACTCATAACATGTATAGTTTGATTCTTGTTTTTGCTTCTTGAATCTTTTTCTTGGCATGATATATTTGTTCTTACTTTTGTTCTTGTATTACAAAAGTTTTGAAAATTTCTTCACTAGTAAGTTCAGATTTTCCCATCTGAATTCTCCATCTCCTTTTCCTCCATGCACATTTAAGCGTTTATGATGTTGGCTTTGAGAGCTATGTTATTTTTCTTTTCTCCTTTTTCTTATTCCTTAAATATTTACAGCTCATGCTCGCACAACTTACCAACAAGGTGGTAATGTTCATCATAGTGAGGTCTCTTAATTCAAAAATAACATTTGGGTGTTATGGCCTATTTAAGTTATTCAAAATCTTCATGTTGAGTTCTTCTCTCTCAAAAGTCTTTCCAAGAGCAAGAATGTTAGAATACTTGCTTTAGAAGAGGGGTTGAATAGAGCCTAGACTCTTTTCTTAGAGAACTAGACTAGACCATCTAGAGAACAAGCAGAACAAACAACACGACAAATTTTATATTAGTTCACCCAAAGTCATGGACTAAATCTAGTTCTCCTTTAAGATGACTACTTAATAGCTTCCATTAACAATCAATTGATTACAAACGAGTACACCAACAACTCCTGGTTACAAACAAGTACACAAAAACACTTCTAATTAAACCTTGTTAATCTCTCCTCGAGATTAAGAACTCTCAAAAGAAAAGAACACTCTCAGAGACAACACAATTCAAGTTCACTCGGTACACTTCCTAATGTGAAGAATTACATAGGCTACTTCTCACTCACAAAGAACACTATAAAACCATTGTACAATTGAAGGAATTGTATATGGTTGTTGTTTGTGCTTCATCTTCAAATTGAACTCTTTATATAGGTTTGGAAGATGATCGTTGCAGTTTTTTATGTAAGTAACATTTGATCTTTAATGAGAATCTTCATCTTTCTTGGATTAGACACTTGATAAGGATAGTTCTGATTTGAATCTTTAAAGCGCTTCTGTCTCAATTCTATTTATAGAAACTATTTGAACTAGATATTCATATATCACAATTAATCATAAACACTTAGATTTACTTGTTTCCTTAAGTAGTTGATTATAAGACTGTTGGTAATAAAATGTTTTCAAAGATAGATACTTCGTTAAGAATAAAGATTTAGACACTTAATTATTTAGACAAAATTTGATTGTTATAACTTGATTATAAGTTAAATCGAAATAAAGAACTCATAAGGTCTATTAGATTGTCTATCACAAGCAAATATGTTGTTTCGTTGACTAGGAAGCAAGATTTAACTCTGTACACATCTCCTACAAAGATTCTCTATTAAAGTCTATAAAGAAAAGTCCTTTGTTTTACTCTACTTTTGATGTGTTGAACAGAGGAAGATTTCCTTTGATTATTCTTCAAAGATCTCTCGTAGCAGATTGGATTGCATTCAACTAACTTACATTATAATCCACTATACATATCTCGAACAAGAATTGGTAACAAGATATCTTGCTAAATGAAAATCTGCAACATAACTAGAAAAAAGATATTTGTAAGTTAATTTTTGACACATAAGAAAACATCTGATAATTGAAAGAACAATATTTGACACATAATTTTGAGCGAAATTCGTGAAGAAAGAAGATTTTCTATAGAGACTTGAGAAGGCAGAGAAGGAGACTGTAGTTCTTTTGCTTTTGCCTTTCTCATGGAAGACTAAACTCCTCTAGGTTAATTCTCTTATGATTTGTCAATGAATTCTGAGGTTTCTGTTTAATAAAGTTATGTTTAATATTTGTGCTTTAGTGTTGGTCTTTTAAGTTTTGTTTAATATTTGTGCTTTGGTGTTGCTCTTTTAAGTTTTGTTTAATAGTTGTGTTTTAATGTTGGTCTTTTTGAAAACTATTTTCTATAAAAATAATTGTCTTTAAAAGGTTGTTGAGAATTCAATTTTTATTTTATTTTAATTAGAGTTCTTCGTTAATTCACTTAGTCAAGAGGTAAAAATAAACATCTCAATAAGTAGACGTTTGAAGATGAAGTGAGATATTAAATACATCGATAGAAACTTGTTTTGCTAATAAGATTTTGTAGAACTTTGTTGATGCTTGTTTGATTAAGTTAACCCTATGAAGAATTCACTACGAATGAACCTGAGAGTCAACCTGCTTTCTTTACTATTCTTACATCTTCTACTCTATTTCTCTGCCATTCAATCATAAACCCCCTTAATTTATTGTTATTACTAACTCTCATTGCTTGCAGATAAGTTTTGAAAACATATTTAATTAATTTACTATTGGATTTATTGGGAGATGACTAGGGGTTAACTTTTTCCTATCTATACTATCATCTCTTTGATATTAGACGATCTAGCATTGCGTTAGATGGTCTGATATGAAATTCCTTTAATTTTCTCATGAAATGGCCATGGTCAAATTTGATAGTGTTGTTGGGGAATCCAATTTGAATTTAGTTATCAATTTTCTAGATTATTTGCAAAAATTTTGTGCATAAGTTTTATTTTCTACATATCTAACTCTGTTTTATTTTGTTAATTATATTTAATTAGTTTTTCAAATTATCACGTGATCACATTATTAAAAAAAGTGATAACATATTTTTAGAGCATCTACTCTTCCTATCCAAGAGCGTTTAATTGTTTAGTCTGTTTAATCTTTTTGTTGATAGACAGTCTACTGGCAACATTGTTTCCCATCACCCTTTTTTGTTGATTTTTTTATGTGAATATTATTTAACTCTTATGATTAACCAACTTTCATATTATTCTTAACAACAAAATAATTACGGAATGCAATGTGATTCCTATGAGTTATATCATCCATATGAACCTTATGAGCCTGATGAGCCATGTTTCAACAACCACCACAACATTATAAGCTATATGAGCCATGTTTTCAACAACCTTATTATAATGAATGTGAGCAAATCTCCCAACAATTAACATCTTTAATGAAGCTAATGAGGCAAATTGGTGAAAATACATGAAATCTCAACAGAGTATAGAGGCTAGTCTTATAAAATTAGAGAGCAAGTTGAACAATTGGCTAGACATGTTGAAGAATTTGATTTAAAACAAGAGGAAATTTTTGAAGACATGAGAGACTGCACTATATTGAAACTTTTGCTAAGAAAGAGTTGAACTCACTTCATGATTCTAGTTTAAAATCTACCTTAGGAAAATTTTTAAAACTTCAGTACCTTGTTCAATCTTGGTTAATAACCCTTAAGATTGAGCATACTAATTGATAAAAGATTTCTCTTGAGCTCTAAAACATACCTCACATCTTGTAACAACATCTTTTGATTGTCAAACATTTTCAATTACACCTTATAGGTTTTATTATTCCTAACAAGAATTACATCTCCTTCTTTCAGTTATAGGGTATTAAAGAACTTCTTCACAGGCACATGTCATAAGTGCAACCTTGGTCCATGACCTAACTTGCTACCAATGCTCCAGTAAACTCGTACCTATTAGACACTACCACAACATATTCTATTATGAAATGAAAATTTTTACCTTTCTCATTTTTCTCCTTCTCTAGAAAGTCTAGCTTTTAGTTACCTTTCTTATGGAAATTGTGGTAGCTAGGCCCATTATCAACCTTTTCATCAAGTGAATACTTTGACTTCTTCCCTTTCAACTCTCTTTTTATTGCTCTTTGACTTTGAAATATTCTAACTCAATCCATTATCATCTGAGTTAGACTCTTAAAGCTTTTGTAACTCCTTAGTCCAAATTAAAGTCTGAACCTCCTCTATTCCTATTCCCAAACAAAAAGACGTCTCTAAAAGGCTCAAACTTCTTACACAAGGCATTAAGAAGTAGTAAAGTCTTATCTTCATATTCGAACTTCACTTCAATGTTCTCCAGGTCATCTAGAATATTGATAATTTGATAGCTACTCAATCATCGTTCTTAATTATGTGATCTTAATCGAATACAGTTGTTGCTTCAGACAGAGTCTATATGCTAAAGATTTATCTAAATACAGTGACTCAAGATTCATCCACATTGTTGTAATATTTCTCTGCTTCTCAACTTCCTAAGTGCCTTATCCACAAAATACAAAATTATAATGTTTATAACTTTGTTGATCATGTCATTCTTTACCTTTCGAGACAACAACATTGACATGTTTTCCTTACCCTTTATCGCATCAACACATCCTTGTTGTAAAAAGATAACTTCAATCCCGATCCTTCATAATCCAAAGTCGTTCTCCCTAGAAAAATTCTTAATATCAAACTTAGTAATCAAGTCTTTAAACTTTTCTCTTATTGACTTTATTTCTCTTGTCTCACCAATTATTAGACTCATAACAATTCATAAGAAAAGCACGATAAAAATGAAAGAAACAATAATATTATAACTAAAGGTTTTAGACAAAAGAATATCTCATGATACAATGTATATTGAATATCATAAAGTTTCACACATTCTCTACATATAAAACTAAAGAAAATGAATAACAAAAAATCATTAAAATAATTAAAACAAATATTGTCTAATACAGATAATAGATAATAGATGATTTAACTAAGCTAAACACTGTTGTACATTCCCTTCTAAACGATCTGCTGTATTCTTTATATTCTTTATAACACCATAATCACCTTATCTTTCATTGTGCATTGGATTATCCCATAATTTGTTTATTGATAGGAGAACTGAAGAGGAGAATTAAGTAAATCAAGTGGAAGCTCTTGCTTCTTACACATACACAAAAGATAACATTGTTTGAGAGATCACATGATAGATTGCTGAAAAGGATTTGTACAAAATGTACACTTTTGTGAACCATTGATTATTATTTTGAGATGTTCTATCAATAGATTATAACAAATTATTCTTTTTCTAAAAATTAACCTTGATAGACACTTTTATAAAATTTAAGTTTCTTCTAACAAAATCAAAAGTACAATTGCAGCGTCGAACTAAATATTCAGAACGAGAATGTTATCATCATAGTAGTTTTAGTCAGTTTAAATATAATTATCTAAAATCAAATTAAAATGTTTACATAAACACATAATCATTAACCCATTGTTATGTATACTGTCTTCCTCTCTTTATTCAGATATATTTTCCTCAACTTTCTCTATGCCGCGTGGCTGAACAGATTTAATTGGATAATTGATTAGAAATTGACAACCAACGTGGGAACAATATTTTTCATCACTTTATCACTTTACACAAGCCGTATGCTTCCAAAAATCAACCAACAATGCACATTAGACTAACCACTCAATATTATTTTTAAATATTTGCTGCTATTAAAACTAAGTCACTCATCATAAGGTTACAACAAATTTCATTAGTATATGTTTTAATATATTTTAATATCATTTTATAAATTAAATTTTAGTTCTAATTCAGCTTTTTCAAATTAATTTGATTTGTAAAATAAGATTTAAAATTATATATATATATATATATATATATATATATATATATATATATATATATTATAATTTTATCATATTCTTACTTTATAATGGATTTCTGACACATAATGTATAATTTAAAATGTAAGTATTCAGCCACATATTTGAAATATCCTTAAAATTTAATCTACAAATGTTTGTGCTAAAATTTTCTTAATTATATATATATATATATATATATATATCATATGCTATCCAAGCTAGTTTCTAGTTTGTAGTTTCTTTCTACTACCTCATAATGCAGGGATAAATTATTGGAGCTGACAGTGCAACTAATCACAAACAGTTTAATATCATCTTCTGAGGAGTTATAGCTGCAAGTACATTCCCAAAAATAAGTGGGTTTCAACTTTCATGATTTAACTTGAACGTTGACAAAAATACATCATATATATAATTATTGATCTTGATCCCCAATGTCAAGTTTCCATAACGACAAATCCATCATGTGCTTAATTGTGAGTGTAACACGAAAAGGTTGTAAGCTAGTTTTGATGGTGACAACCCAACAACAAACGTTTGATTATTAATTGTTAGGCTCAAATCTGTTTTGACAGAGCATTACCATGCCCTAAATTGTTCTCTTCCATAGACTAAAGTAGTTATGATTTGGTTAAATTTTGGACTTGTGAAAAGATGTTCCCCCAATCCTTCACCTAAGATATCAAAGACCTGCATATACCCTTTTTAGATATAAAATGTGGATTGTTTTTCAGTGATGATTTTAAGTTTGATATGCTTTGTTATCATCACGGTGTTTGTATATATAGGAAAATATAACTATTAGATACTGAAATAAATCATTAGTGAAACAAATTCTTATAGTTAAATGAATGTAATTTTATGAATAGTGATATTAAAATATAAATTTTTAATCATTAATACTAAAGAATATTAGGTAGAAGATTTTTTATTTTTTTTCAAAAATTTGAAGGTTGAAAAATGTCCTTTTACATTTGGTTTATGTTTTATCTTTCTGAAAAAATAACTTTTAGTTAGTAAAACTTTATTAGAAAAATAATATATTACTCTTATCAAGTCGTGATAACAAATTAAAGTTTTTATTAAAAATAACACTTGATAACAAATTAAAGGTTTTATTAAAAATAACACGCTATTTTTTACGTAAGAGAATTTATGTAAACATTCATAATAATATTTTTTTTATCAATTTTTTGTTATTTTTAAGTGTTATAATTCTTAGGATTTGCTATTTTCAGTTGGATTTGAAAAACATTATGAAATTTTGCATTAAAATGTTTTAATGACTGATTCATGTATTTGAACTCAAGCTCGGTTGAGATTTTGCATTAAAATTTGGGTTGTAATAATAAAAAGGTTGATAGTTAAAGTCTATATTGCAAATTAGATGTAAAGTATCGAGAAATTATCATGATCAGTAAAAAAAATAATAAAGTGTGCAAAGAAACAAATAGAGAATTGACAAGCATATGATATGAATGGATCAATAATTAAAACAAGAGTGAATAATCAATAATTGAGTACAAAAATGGAACAATCGATATCACATCCCCAGACAAATATGAAACAGAGGTTTCCGTATAGAACGATGAAGATCCATCTCTCTCCATTGCATAATGAGTTGTCAACATGTACATATCAAGCCATAATTTCAAGAATTCTAGAAAATTACTTGTTAAGGAATATTAAATATTATTAAATGTATACAATCATAGGAAAATAAACGTTCAATTATTTCTATACTTCTCATGCAATAGGTTTTTTTTTTCCCTATTTTCAGAAAAAAGACACCAGTTAAAATATTTCGTATATTAGAAAATTTCAAATTATTTATCGTTTTCGTCAGAAAATTATTGATTGAAATTTTTTAGTTAATTATTTATGATAAATTAAAGTGTAGAATAAACTTAATTAAGGATTTATTTTTTTAATTTTTATTTATTTTTAATTACAATAATAAAAAAATTATTTTCATCTTTTTGAGCAAAATCAATGAAAATAATTATTTTATATGAATATTTGAAAATAGGAAATAGTATAAGAGAAGGGAATTTTTATATTTTAAAGTGAAAAAACATTAAAATAAAATATTTTCCGAAATCAAATAACTCCAAAGAAGTTAAGTAAAATAACAATACATGTTAAAGAAAAGTAATGAATGTTTTATTAATTTTTTAAATTGATATCTATTTTGAAACAGACTAAATTTCATAAAGAGGAATTTGTGGTTAACACCAATATTGTGAAAATGTTTAAAAGTTCAAGAGACAATTTGTGAGTCTGTACTGTGTTATGATTTAAAAGTATATAATAACTTGTCCAAAATATATAATCAAAGTTTATATTTTTTCTGAAATTATTCTAAAGTCAACTTAAAATTCCATATCATTCCTTAATGGAAACAATCATGATCTGAACAAAATGGAACATCTAATTAAAGTGCATCAACTCCAAACCCTAAACATCTAGACTAGCTAGCACTATTAGCAGTATCTTTGATATGGTGACATCCAACAAAAAATGGGATAATCTGGGTTGAAAACAAGTGGTTTATGATTTAAATTTGCAATCTATTTCAAATTTGGATAATATTCCCAACTAATATTATCATTAATTATATCATTAATTAATAAGGTAAAACGAATGTAAAAAACTATACAAATTTAAAATAACTTATGTATGCATCTAAATTTTTTTAAGTGTCCTCTTTTAATGTATCCATAAACACTTATAAATCAAAAAGTTCAGAGTTTCTCTTAAAATATTTTAACAGCAGGTCTATATAGATGAAAAGGCTCTTATAAATTGCAAACTAATTCAGATAGTGCATGCTAATTATATCAAATGCAATTTACTTGGATTGTGGACTATTAACTTTAGGCACTACTAATCTGATGCACACAAATTTTGACACTTTTCTTTTATCATTTGATAATTGAGACACGACATCCAATAATAACATAACATCTTGGTATTGAATCTACGAAAATGCAAACTACGAGCTTCCAAATATTGTCCTTCTGAGTATTGTTTATGAAATCTCTTAAAAATTCATATCTTCGTCAAAGTTTTATATTTATTATAAATGAATAAGTTAAGTAATATATAAAAAAATTAAAAAATTATCATCTTAAAGTTTTGAGTTAGAAATAATATAAATCTTTTATACTAATTTAACTTATATCTCACTAGTGTTGAATCACTTCTAAATCTTTCTTAAAAAATTCTTCAGTCAATAATTTATTTTGATGATAAACTCAGACAAACATTGAGTCATAGTTTATTAGTACTAAAATTTTCTAACAAATTATTATGTTAAATTAGTTGTCATATGCATTATTAATATAATAATATAATTATCACATATATTTCTCAGAACTTCTAACCTCAAAATATTACAAATTTTTTTTTTGGTATAATTAATCCTATTCAACCATATTAAAAGTATGATTGAAGGTGATTCTTAGTTTATCAAGATTTTAATAATTCTTTTATTACATCCTATAACCTCAATGAAATAAAATATTGATACCTAACATGATTTATATGAAAAAACCATAGTATTAAGTCAATTACTATTATGGTCACCCATCACCCTTCCATCTAGAATACCTGTACCTTTTATTTTATGAAACATGAGCTAAGATTGACTTTGACTACTAAAGCAAAATGAAAGGCTACAATAGCATGTGTGGAAATGACTTTCTCAAACATAAGAGTGCATGACTTTGGATACGTAACAAAGTTAATAATCTTTTGTCCCTTGTCAGCACAATTTTCTCTTCCAGCTAGCCATGCTTTGACTGGAAAGTGGATTCCAAACTCCACATGTGTAATATAAAATGACTTGAAGGAAGAAATTCTTAGATATATATCATATGCGAGTATTGTATTACTTTCTTAATAGCATTAAATGCATACTACAACATAATTATACGCGTATGTAGAATGAATATAAAACACTACTTACTTAAATGATTGACTTCAATATTTGTCTGATTTTCTTAAAAGAAAATCTTTGGGTTCATGCATTGTATATTAATATTGATTGTTGTACAAAGGAAGTCAATTCCATCTTAGAAGTTTTAATTAATTTAAATGAAATCAATTTTAAGAATAAGAATGATAAATAGATTCAACTTAGCCTATTAATTTCGCTACTTAAAATGGATTAAGTTAGACTTTAACCTTTATAACCCAACTAATCAAAGAGTCAATTGGGTTAGTTTGGTTCGCTAAAATGAGAATTTAAAGAAATACACGCATTGTTTAGTTAAATATTATGTTTTGTTAGACGTAATGCTTTGTAAAGTACTAATGTTTTCAGGTCGCTTTTTTACTACAAATATTTAATCAAAGAGCCTATGTGGCAACGCTGTTTAGTAGAATAATATTTTTGTAATTGTGATATTATGTTTATGTTCGAATGATTTTTATTTTTTTTATTTATTCGATATGTTAACTTATGAATTTTCTTCAATTACCTATGTTTCTAATGACTTACCACTGGCTAAAAAGTTATAACATACATAACAGATATTACTTTCTCTTATAATAACACATTTGAAATCACTAATTTATTATTTCAGAAAAATTAAAGTATTATATTATATATTGTCAAAAATCTTGAACACTCACATAACGAATTTATACTATAGATCTGATGCATGATGTAATAGTCACACTCAAAATTTACTTATTTCTTATTTAATATATCAAATTTAATCAAGGTAATTACTAATAAAAATCATAAAATAGTTTCAGTGAGGAATTAAATAACTTAAGATAAATTTAATGTTGATTATGTGACAAAATATATCTTCTGTTTAAGACATTTTATACATTAATAGCATTAAAAAAGAAATTTACAATATATTAGATGAACTAAAAGTCCACTTATTTTGTCTTAAAACACATGTACTACAACTTTCATGTTCATGCTTGGCTTGCAATAAAATATCAATTTTAAAAAGAATTGGATAAAACTTTTAAACTGCTTTTGAAAACCTTTCCGCAATAAGCTGTCTATTTGATGCTCAAAAGGAGTTCACCAAAATTTGTACAAAACATTTATAACAACCAAACAATACCTAGAATGATATAAATAATAATATAATACTTTTTGTTTTAATATTAGTTCACCTTAACTTTGGATACATCTTGTTCTCCTAAAAAATATTAAAAATATTTTTACATTGTAATTTTTGGCTCGCTCGATACAAAGACACTTATAGTCATCTCTTTATCTCTCTTAAGATAACTATGAGTACATAATACCACTTTTTGTTGAATATGCAATGTCACTGCTAGAAATCCAATAAGGGTTGTTTAAAGGAGTATAAGGAAACTCTGATTGAGAGAGGATGTGAATATAGGCACTCCTTGTTCTAGACAACAACTTCACAAACTGAAGGATGTAGAAAGAAAGTGCTTTCTCTCTATTGAAGTGGTCTATAAGATAATTTTTCATCTAAGAACTTAGAAGATTTTGATTCTTTTACATGAAACAAATTAATTCACATAGTTTTTATGTATGGAATTAGGTATTTTTTGCATAGCATGGCTTCTATTTATAGATTTATAATGAGGGACCATTCTAGCTTGTGTGCTTACTCTTTTTCTCCTTTTATTAATGCTTTTTAAAGCATGACCATCATTACACTAACACCTTTTTTTTCTAGCATGCAACGTTGTTAGGCATAAGAAAGTGTTCTCTCTACAAAATCCCTTTGTAAGACACCGCCAAATTAAGAATGCAAACTCAAAAAAGTCACTTCGATATATCAATATCATCAAGTTAATTATGTGAAAAGTAGGCTCTTGTAATTCAATTTTTTTTTATATGAAAACCAATTGTATACTTTGTCTATTTCATTTCATAATAACATTTGTTGGCTCTATAAAGAGAGGAGTTGAATGGGGCATTAGACTATTTTCACAGTGGATGAAAAATAGATTGTCTAGTATATCGTCAAATGGACCATTTAACGAATCGTCTAGTAAAAATGTTTTTGTATAATCGTTTAACAAAATCGTTTAATAGCAAAAATCAAATCAAGAGTAATAACAATAGTTACTAGAGATCGACACATGAGAATTTATCCTAGTTCACCTAAATCCAGGCTACATCAAGCAATTGCTTAAGAGCTTCCACTAACCAACACACTTGGTTACGAAAAGTATTCTCACCTCTCTATGTTACAATGAGTATTCTTACCTTCAAGTTACACTAAGTATTCTCATCTCTCTAGGTTACAATGAGTATTATCTCCTTTCGAGGTTACACCCTTTTACCCTTCCCTTAAGATTATGAAATTTTAAGAAAAATAAAGAACACTCTCAAAGAGAGCTTAAAGAAAGGTCACAAGGATATAACTCCACAATGTGAAGAACTACTATGGTTTATCACTCAACCCAAAAGACTATACTCTCAAACAGCTTGATTAGACACTCACTACATCTCTTGTATCTTCAACAAGATCACTCGAATGACTAGAATGGTTTGTCTTGCTTTCACCTTCATTCTTCACCTTCAATCACTTCATATATCTTTTTGAATTTTTCCTTTGATACTTCAATAGTTTATTTTTGGATTTTGCAACATTTTCATATTGTCATTTTTTTTTATAGACCCTAAAAGCATAAAGCTTGGATTTGTAATCTTTCAATTTGTTTAGAAAACTAATTTGAAAGTATTTGGAATATATATTAGTAAAAATAAATCAAAACAATCAAGAAATATTTTCATTCCAAATAACATATGATATTAAAACAAAGTACTTTGACGTTTTTAATTTATTCAAATTTTTTCTGTTTAAAAAAGAATCATAAATATTCTAAATTTGTTGTTTAAATGATGAATTACAGAGATATATGAAAAAATAGGGGTAAACAGAGTATTTCAATTTGGAATAAATCACTTCATTTCAGTTAGAAATATTCTCAATAAATCAAAGTTAATTAAAATCTATTTAAGAAAAATAATTCATAAGGATACAAGATATCTCTGTTTCCAAAATATGCACTGCTAATATATTTTTGTTCCACAAAAATGTGTGAAAAAATCTTCTTATTTTTAGACATAATCTCTCTTTAAATGAATGTTATTTTATCAAACATATGTATTTGGAAGCTTTCACCTTCAAAATTTAATTGTTTTAACCAAACTTGTTACGCGCTCAACACATTCACCAAATCATCTAACATGAATAAGTTGTAGATGCTCAAAGGGTCTATTGTATATTGTAACTGTACTAATCATTGTTAGAACAAATAAATCGTTTAGTTGGTTTTTGTTATCATCAAAATATAAGAACATAATTTCCACATATGATGTTGTGGTCATGAGACCGCCTAATGGGTCGTAAACCATTTAAAAGTGCAAGTGATCATGAGACTGTCTAATAGGTCATTAGATTGTTTAGAGGCTTAAAAACCCATCTAGATAGATTGTCCAAGTCTCAACAATCTCCCCCACACATATGATTCTCTAGTCATCAAACCGTCTAATAGGTCATAGATCGTCTAACGCCTCAACAAACCGTTTAAGGGCCTTAACATATTGTTTAATTGTGTTGATGAGCACATATTTACCTACACTTAGAGCATTATCTTAGCATTTTTGGACTATAAATGTGAATAAATACACTATTTTAATTTAAATTTACCTAATTAGGTTTATTTTATCTTTAACTACAATTATTACTTAATCTTATACTATTAATACATATGACAATTTAATTCTCGTTGCAAGAGATGATATTACGGAAGCTATTGTGGGTGGCATCAATTGTCTCGTGGAGAAGGACAGATGGGCCAAGTCACAATCGAATCATGGTGTTTGGGCTGCTACGCTCTTAAGTAGAAAGAGTTGTACCCTAACTAATGGTTATAGCTTTTGGCCTAGTGGTAAGCGCTTGATCCAATAATTGGTATCAGAGCCAAGGTCATGAGTTTGATTCCTAGTGGGACAATTATTAAGGGAAAATTGTTGCAGGTTGCAAAATGATCTTGTGGCGCAAGCAAGATGGGTCGAATCACAATTGATGAATTAGATTTCAAGTGGGACAATTGTTGAGGGAGAGATTATTGTGGGTGACATCAATTGTTTCATGGCAGAGGCCAAGTGGGCCAAGTCACAATCGAATCGTGGTGCTTTGGCTACTATCTTAAATAGAAAGAGTTGTGGCCTAGTAGTAAGAGCTCAATCCAACAGAAACATCTATTAAACTAATGCAAATTTTGAGAATAGTCTTTTACACCGATGTGTGTGGACCCGATTAGTAAAAGTCCAATTTGTTTATATGAAACATAATTGCAAACAAAATTTGTGAAAGAAAAGTGAAAACAAAACCTGAGAAAAATAATTGGAGAATAAAATGTACAAAATATCATAAATAAAATCTACGAAATCTTAGAAACAAAATATTGGAAACAGAGAACTAGAATATAATATGAATCCAAAATCTATAGGGAGGAGAAAACTTATATGAAGAAATTACACACGCCACACTAGAAGACATTCTAACCTAGCTACGTCGCTTTTCTTAGTTTTTCTATTTTCTTCTTTCTAAATTCTTTTTGTTTTGCCGGCTAAACTTTTATGTCTTAATTCTCGTGTGATTTTATATTGAATTTTGAGGTTTTATGCAATTTAGTTTTATTCTTCAATTTCTGTAACAAACTAAGCTAGACAGTTTGGTTTTCTTGAATTTTGATTTTTTTCTTAGGAATTGTTTTTGAACACTTCTTGATAATTCAATTAAGCTCTTTAATTAGAATTCTTGTTCAATCTGTTTTATTATGAACATTATCTTGTTTGCTTCATTTAAGAGGTAGAAGACTAAAACTCTCACACTGCTTGAACCAGGTGAGGAACTTAATGAATTGATTACCGCTTATTTGATTAATTCATGAATTAATTGATGCTTCTTTGGTTAGTTCACTTGCATTTGGAAATTTGATGAATGGTATATATGTCAACTGATGAACGATTTAGTGATGAATGAAATCAAGAATCAATCTGCTTTTTAATTTACTTTAGTCTCACCTTTTTAATTTTACTGTTTTGAACAACAACAACAACCCCTCTTTTATTTACTACACTTTTTAGTTAATACCTTATGCAGATAATATACAAACAATATTGAATTTGTTAAGAGAAGAATGTGGGTTAACTAAACCTATGTATACTCTAATTTTGTTTACTTTTCATGTAGTAAATGGTATATGCTAAGCACCAGACAATCCAAGACACTTTATTAGACGATCTACACTCACACTCTTTTATTTGATTGAAAACAATAATGATGTTTTATCTTCATGTTGCTTATACTGTATTTGTGTTTTTATCATCGTCTAGTGCTTCCCTCGACTTCGTCTCAGCTTCACACTTAACTTTTGTCTACACTTTGTTTGACTTCATTTGACACTTTGCACTTAACTTTGTCTAATGCTTAGCTTAATGCTTAGGTTGACTTCATTTAGTGATCCTTCTTCTAAGCTCATCTTACTAATATATCTCGTTTCACACAAAGTAACTTGATTAGACAAACTAACATATTTGTCAATTTGTTATCATAAACATCATCTATGACTTAATAATCTCTCAATTTTTTATTAAGACAAATAATATTAGTTTTGTGCAGAGGAAGAAAACATGTTACTTGTCATCTATGTAGTTTTTTTCATTTGTTTACCTTGTATCAGAGGGTATTAGACTGTCTACTTTACATCAATTGTAACTTTCTTCATCATAGAAGAGCTTGCTTTTGACATTTCAAGCTCAATTGATGAAGCATTATTCACTTGTCTTTTCCAACTATTTTGGTATGATTTATGAAAGTTAGTTTTGACAGTTATTTTCTGTATAAATAATATCTTGTACGAATTATTGTAACCAACCTAGAGTTCAAAATTTATGGAAAGAAACTTCAAGTCATAATTTCTATTATAATGAATTTATAATTCTAGATGTAGATTGAAAATAGTTAACACTTCAACTGGACTATACTTCAACTGGACTATGTTAAAAAAAATTTCGGTATGTTTTTTTATTCCTCTTTTTAGTTGAACGATTAAATATTCTTACATATTTTTTTATTATATTAAATATTCTTACATATTTTTTTATTATTGTTTAGTTGTTAGTAAACAATCTAGTAGATTTGTAAACAATTTCCTACGTCATGATTTTAGGAACACCTTAAGTAATAGTGATTTATTAAACTTATCTTTGTTCATTCCTAAAAAGTTATCCTATTAAAAAATCTCCACTAAAAACAAAAATTTTAGTAGTTTTGTATACTTTTGTTGTTTTGTTTCACTAAACAACTACATTTATACATTAAATGATTTTAATTTAAAATTCTAATTATTTTTATTATTATTACTTATTAAAAGAATCCAAACAGACCTGAAACCTAATTTGGATAAAATTAAAAAACTTAAAACATATTTATCTTTCTAAAATTAATAATCCAACTATGAAAAAAACAACATTTTAAGATACATTACTCTTTTTGATAGGAGAAAATAAGAGGAAAGAAATGAAAATAGAAAGAAAAAAAATAGGAATACTTTATTTTTTAATGAATTCCACAAATATTTTTTATTTATTTCTATCCATTATTTCACTTCTCTTTTTTCTCATTTTCTTCCCTCAAACACCTTTTACTTTTTATTTTATTTTATTTTTTATTTTTATTCACTTTTTTTTTATTTCTCCCTTTACCAAAGATGTATACAACTATAACATGTCAAGCTCCACAAATTACGGCCATCATGCAACACAAAACATATATACCAGTTACAACATAACTATTTAATATAATTTGTGCTTACCTTTTTTTAAAATTGAGTTCCTAAATTATACTTTAACTGACGTTGTTTGAACCTCGTCATTAACATATGTTATAAAATCGTACATTCACATGAAATTACTATAAAAATATATTTTGTCGAATTTTAAGGTAAAAAAAATAATCACAACCAGAAACAAAAAATACAATATATTCAATTCTGATATACAAGACACGCACTCATATTTGACTTTGTATTCGTCTCCATGTTAAATCTGAACGTAGTAATTTTCTTTTCTTCATTGACCTACTCAAAAAGTTTGTAAGAATAAGATCCGATCCAATCATTTACCTAATCTTATTTTAACTTTATACTGTGAACCATCATGCAACACCAAAGCATGTAACTGATATGAGACTAAATTAATGGTTTTGAATTTAAATAGTTGAATGAATAATTAGTATGAGACTAACTTAATTAAATGTTTTAAATTTAAATTATTGAGTGAATAATACATGTAGTATATAAAAGCAAACGATACATAATAGGGGAATATTATTTTAATTAATGTTGGTAGGTATCATTCAACAGTCTACTACTTCTGAAGAAAACATAAAGCATTATTGTAATTGACTAGAACAAAGGTACGTAACTAATTTTGTTTTTTTTTTTCTCAACAATAAAAAAATATATATAAAGGTACGTAACTTATAACACTAGTCATTTTCAAACTAGGGTTTTAGTCATATATTGCAACGGTAACTATGTGATTTCAATAGTAGGATTTCTTAGAAGGTACAAAGTTAGGCAGTGATACATATCTTAGCCGAAAACTACGTAACTTTCAAAAGCAATTTGCCAAATTGTATAAGCTATATTCTCTCCTACACTAGCCTAACTATATTATTTTATGTGAACAATCCAAAAAACTAATCAAAAATGAACGAATGGCCAATCACCAAGTTGCTTCGATGGTCGTTTGAAACTATTTGTTGACCTTTGACTTTAACTCTATAAGCAGTCTTAGTCGATGTTATTAGTTGACCACTTTAATTTAGGCAGGGGGTGATCATGATGTAGTTATTTTGTTTCAAATTATTATCAACCAAATGTTTCTTTATTTTCACCATCCTTCTTGTAAAGTTAAACCATATTTTAGCTACGCTAATCAATTATTGTTTCATATTCTAATTAGCAATTTTTATTCAAAATCTTGCATTAAAAGCTTTCAAATAGATGATATTTTATATTAAAAACCTTTAATCCTTTAATAGTCGTTATATAAGTTAGATATCTTCATCTAATTAAGGAAAAATTCACAAAATTAGAAAACTCGTACCAAATCCTTATGTTTGTGACATAAATTTTGCAACTCTGAGATTAATATTGAAATAATGGTGATTTTAACCTAATATTTATCGAGTTCAATATGAAATCATATACTTTATGGTATATAAGGATTATAATAGTTCCGTGTATAATAAATATTCATTATCAATTTTTACTTTGTTCTTGTTCTATCTTAATTTATTTGTATATGTACCTAATTGGTTGTGATGTCTGAAGTAAAGATATTCAAACTTTCAATAATACAGAAATTCTCTGTAATTATTGTTTTAGCACTTCTATAGCATGAGACGCAGATTCAAAATTGATATTTAAACAAGATTCAGGCATTAAGCTTGGGTCTACTACATCAAAGTTATTTATATAGATCTCTTCAAATAAAAACCTTCAAACCTTACTGTAGTTAAAGAGAACCTAGAATTGAGTTGAGTAAGATGTGAAAGATGAAAAATATAACAGAAAGAAATATATAAGTGTGGCAAATACTTCTGGATTAAGGTAATGTAAGGTTCAAATTGGAAGTAATCATGAGGTCCAAATTGGAAACAATAGTGAGACAACTCACTTATATAAAATATGACCATATATATTTATTCGTTATGTCAGGAACAATGAATTAGTAATAGACGTGGATATCTCTACCTTGTTATTGAGTTAAGGAATCACTCAAGAAAACAATAAATACTAACAATATTTAAGATGAGCATAATGAAATATGTCAATGATGAGAAATTTTAATATGTGTTAGTTAAAGTTATGTAGTTGAATGAGTCTTCTTGAATTTAGATGATACATAAGATTAATTCCAACTCTAATTTTTTATAGACATATATATATATATATATATATATATATATATATATATATATATATATATATAATATTTGTTGATAGAAAACATTATTCTTCTCTTTATAAGTATTTTGTTTGTGTTTTACTGTATTAATACGTTTAGGTAATGGCATAAAATACCGACAAGTGTCAAATAGTCATAAAATAATTTTTATAGATCCTAAAACATATTTTTAACTAACAATCAGTGCATGAAATCTTAACATTAAAAAAAATCATATCCAAGCATTTTAAAGCCATATGCTAATTTAGACGAGTTTAATTATGATAAAAATATTCAATAAACAGTTTTTTAAACAACAATGAATAAATATACATTTGACAAATATAAATTACTTTATATAGAGTATAATATACAAGTTTATTATATATATATATAAAGCTAGCACATCAATCTATAATCCTCCTTATTTTTTTATTATGAAGGAAAGAAAAAATTAAAATTTCAATTGAAGAAAAATTAAAAAGTATTGTTTTGGAAGTTAATCACTGTTTTATTTTGTTTTCTGCTTTTTTTCTCTTTACTTTTTCAAAGAATAACAATATGTTTTTTAATAAAAAAATAAATAGGAAAGATATGAATAATAATGTATTCCTTTTATTTATAGAAGAAAAAATAAAATAAAATAGAACAAAGATTCAATTTGTTTACTTTCTCTCTTGTAAATTTCATAATGTTCTTATCCTTGCTTTCTTCCTTGTAACAATCCGGAGCATTGATCTCATTCTGTCTTTGCTTTGTAATTGTCATGTCAATTTATTACACATTGACAAAAAGAAGAGTGCTAAATAAGATAATTATTGCAAAGGAATCGCTTCATTTTCTTTTTGCCGAAAGGAATAATTATAACTATAGATTTAAAAATAATAAAACAAATAAAATAATGGTTGGTTATGTCATAGGTGACGTCATGGACAATCCACTGTCTCTGTCTTGTAAGCAAACAAATAATAAGGACTATTGGAACAAACTTCCATACCGCCAAATAGTGTATCATAGAGAAAATAACATTTCTAAAATAATTTTATCTTTCCCATTTGACCATTTGAAATTGTGTGTGAGACTTTTTTTTTTTTTTTTAGATAAGAGTGGAGTTTAATTTAATGAAACTAACGTTCTTGGGGACTTAGGGAAATGGGCATTTTTTTCCATAGAGGTTTAGGGTTCAATGACTATATAAAATTTTACAATATTTTTATTTTTTATAATTAACATAAAGAAAATGGGTTACAATGTGCTGGATTTTGTACTTCTGTTGTCAAAATGATATGTAAATCATAGTTTTATAATGAGTCCTCATAATAACATGGAAGCAAAATAAAAACAACAAAACTATGGAACCACCAACCTCTCAATGTTCATTATTCCCTCAATTATAAACAGCACTTTCAGATCTCTAGTTTTGTTTATGACAACAAATGGCATCAAATGTGCTGACTTTCAGTAGTAGTTGTTTAATACTTTATATTCTATTTAGATTATTAAAAAAATAACATGATAGAAAAAAATACAGAAAGTGTATAATTTGTAATAGAAAAAATGTTATATATTTATTAAAAAAAATACATTTGTTTGTAATCATTTATAATGTGTTTTTATAAGACAATTTTAACTTTTAATAACTTATATTATGGGTATATTTTTTATTATTTTATAAAATTCTGTAGTTAAAAAATTATCTTTTAATAAATAAAAATAATTTTTCATTTAATAAAATACGTGCTGCAAAATTTTTCTTTCCAAATATAGTTACGTAATTTCTCCCCTTAACAAATAACATATATTTTTAAAACTTTTCAAACCATTATTTTAAAATTATTTTTTAAATTGTATTATTTAAATTGAAAAAAATTGGATATGTTTCCGAAACTCAGATAAAAAGATGAAGAACTTTTTTTCTCCGGTTATTGAGACAAGATGTAAAAAAATAAATTGTAAAAATATCTTATTCTAATTCAAAAGTGAATTTAACTTTTTCGTGTTAGTTTTTATTAACATAAAATTATTTATAATATTTTTAATTATCTATAACATAAGAATATATAATGGATTTTTTATTATTTTTTATTCTTAATTGTATTCTAAAATTATAAAGAAAATAAATATAAACTATTTCTCTATAATCGAACCAACCAAGCCTGTGTAGTGAATAAAAACAAGCACGCATGAGAACAACAAATGAAGTGTTGTTAATTGTGATGGCTTAATCATCCCAAATTGAACACGTATTTATCTGCTTTAACTAATTCTTATCTGCATATGGGACAAAGGTGTTGACTTGGTTGACCTCGAATTCCAAGCCCATCAAAAGTCTTCCACGACGAAAACCAAAAACACAAATTCCGCTGAATTCGAAAATATCAAGGATTTATTCAATGTTCTTTATCATAGTGGTAGGAGACTGCCTTGAGTACGTGGATGGATATATTAACTCATAAGATAGATTTATTAAGTTTTTAAACTTTGCACTTTTCTAGATTATTACAATATACTTTTTTTTATATGATGGTATGGGCTTGATGGATTTAATTCACACATCTCTCAATATGGAAGAGCTGTAAACTCTTTCGAAGACGACATCCGGTGGTAATCGTAAAGTATTCAATAGAGTTTAATCCATAAAAAAACTCATTAATTTTCAAATTAGTAAGAATATAAAATAATGATGAAAATTAAGATGATTAGTTAATGTTTCTTTTGACTAATCAATAAATATATATATATATATATATATAATTAAGAAATTAAAAGTATTTTACAAGTGGATCTTATTATTATATATTATTTTACTTTTCCAACTTGACGAAGATAATTCTTTTCTATAATTTGTTTTATAATATTTTATATTTTAGTGAGAATATTTGGTAGGTTACTCGGAATCTATGTTAAAAAAATGTAGTTTATAATTTTTATAAGGACCAAAATATCATATATTTTTGTTTTAATTGTGATGGATCATTTAATAATAATGAGTAGTCTCAAAATATATATGAAGAGTCTTATAAAACATTGCAAAACAATTACCACAATGTAATAGATAAAGAATCTCAAGGATAGTTTTTGTCTCCTACACTATTGAAACTCAACCAAGTAGGACATCAATAATCATTGTTTCACCACCAAGAACATTGAGATGAGAAAGCAATTAAGGGAAAATGATATTGATAGTCATCTTTGATTGCTCAAGCCATAATAAAAAAGCATTAATGAATAAGAATATGTGAAATAAATATCCTTTCAACATTAGCAAAAATGTCATTTTGCAAGAAACATTCAATCTCAAGTTGTTACCAATTTCACCACATCTCCCTTCCCTCCAACACAATCTAATGAAGAAATGCATGTACCATGAGAACATTCACCAAGTCATTAAAGAATACATTCAAGTTAGAGACATAAGTAAGGACCCCCATACGTTCCGCTTCTCTTGTTTGCTTTGTCTTAAATGACAATGTAGGAAGACATCAAGGACATGATAGAGAGACAAGGTTAGGGTCAAGGTAACTAAGGCAGATACTAAGGTTTAGGTTGAAGAAACCTACAAAATAAGAATGTGAACAATCAAACTCTCAATCAACAACAAAATTCAAATAGAGAACATGTTTAACAAGACCCTCAAAATGTCTAATGAGTCATCAATTGTTGGGAGAAATAAAATAACTCAAGTTTTGCTAGTTTTTAAATAAACAAGATATATGAAAAAATCAAGAAGACTTAAATACTGATATATAATTCGAGAACAAATATATCAAAATTGGAATATTATGGGATATAACAAACATACACACATAGACACATACAAACACACACAAACACACAGACAAACACACAATGACAAACACATACACACATAGAGAAACATGCAAACACATATAAACAGACACGCATAGACACACATACACATACACATACACATAGAGATACATAGACACACAAACACATACACAAGCAAAAACATAGACACACTCATAAACACACAAAACACACACAAGAACGCATTAAAACATAAACACACACAATAAACACACAAATAAATACATGGAAAACACACACTCACAGACACAAACTAACAAAAACATACAAACGCATAAAAGCCATTAGTTGACCAAAAACATGCCTTTAGGGCTAGCTTCTATTGATGCATTTTTATTTTGTGTTCGGGTTAGAAGGGATCTGTTTTCTCCATAGTTATAGTCTACTTTATTGCACGAGGTTTTATATGTAAGCACATGCAGGTGCAAGAATGGTAGGTAGATCCTCAACAACACAACTAAACGAGTTGCAAACCTTGATCGTCACATACATATCTCAAAACGCATAAATATCTCAAATAGAGGAAATCTTTGTTGTGTATTTAGGGAAAGTCAATTTGTTCTATGTCTCAGTGTTTTTTATGCCAATATTACGTAAACTTATAGGGACAATTGAACTATATAGAAGAATTTGCAGTAACCAGGGGTAGAACTAGCTAGGGCTAGGTTTCATTCATATGGTGAAACTTCATGTTTTACTTATTATTGTGTAAAATCGATAAGAGATCACACAGAGTAGTCAACATTATAAAGGTCAACATGTTTGATGAGTTATGATCTGTAAAACACATTATCAAAAAGTGGACTTTAAGACTAACTCAACCTTACAAAACTGACTTGTAAAGTGAGGTTTACACCCCATTTATAAACTATTGAAATGTCTTATTCTATTTGATGTGGGATCTCCAACACACCCCTTCACGCGGAGATTGTTCAACTCGTGCGTGGGACTATATTGTTTAAGGATGGTCCGATAGCAGCCTGATAGCGGGTCGCCCCCAAGAACAGTGCTAAAATAGACTCTGATACTAGATCAAGAAGTGGACTTTAAGCCTAACTCAACCTTACAAAACCGGCTTGTAAAGTGAGGTTTGCACCCCATTTATACACTATTGAAAGGCCTTATATCTAGTTGATGTGGAATCTCCAACACACCCCCTCACGCCGAGACTACTCAACTCGTGCGTGGAACTATATTTTTATGTTGGAGATTCCACATCGACTAGAAACGAGATCTTTCAATAGTTTTATAATATGGGTGCAAACCTCACTTTACAAGCCGGTTTGTAAGGTTGAGTTAGGCTTAAAGTTCAGTTCTTAAGATGGTATCAGAGCCTATCCTAACACGGTTGTTGAGCCATCCATTATCAGGCCGCTATCGGACCACCCTTAAACAATATAATCCCATGCACGAGTTGAGCAGTCTCGGCATGAGGGGGTGTGTTGGAAATCCCACTTCGACTAGAGATGAGGCCTTTCAATAATTTATAATATGGGTGCAAACCTCATTTTACAAGGTGGTTTGTAAGGTTGAGTTAGGCTTAAAGTCCACTTCTTAAGACACATATTTTTTGTTGATTTGTGTGATGTGTTGAAGCACCCCGTTTTGTGCTTCTTATTAATTTATTTTTTATTGTTGACAAAAAAACACACATACAAAATGCAAACACACGAACACACAAATATACAAACATAGACATACAAACACAGATACACACACAAGAACACACTCATATACATACATAAACACACAAATTTACAAACACATACAGGCACACACAAACACATATAAACGCACAATAACATCAAACACATAGGAACATAGAGACACATACCCAAACATACATACAAACAGACACATAGTGAGGAGAGTGATTTGTAGTGATAATTAAACCAAAAACAAATCCAACTCAAGTAATGCTTGATGAAGCTTGATAAGACTTAAGAGAAATTCACTATGAAGAGAAACTAGTCATATATTTGGATAGGAAGTTAATAAAGAATGAGAGATGAGACAATTACAAGCACGGTTCATTTTCTTAAAGAAATTGAGACACACGTCTAAGGCAGTCCAACTTCTTATGTGTGAAATATAGTTTATAAAGGCTCACAATTTTTTAAAATTTTAATTGATATGTAAATACTATACATATGGTATGATTATCACTTTTTAGTGTAAGAATACATTTGTAAGCTTATTTCTATAAAACATCGATACATTCACAATTAAAAAATTAAAGTTGTGAGGTATTTATTCATCAATTTTCTTTTCCTTTTCTTATTTTGTTTAAGGTTTTCACGTTATCTTCAATTTTATTAATTTTTTCATATTTTTTTCTCATTTATAATTTTATTCTAAATATGATAAAAATTAAAGTGTTTGTTTATCTATTTGTCAATATGGTAAAATATGTATATACCCATGACCATTAGACTTGAAGAACTTTACTACCTTATTACGCTTATTATTATACTTATTAATTCGATAAAAATTATTGTAATATTGTGGTGCGTGGGTCTGACCCAAGCTAATTGCAATTAATTAATTGCAAATAATATTATGCTGCGTGGGTCTGGCCCCCGCTGGGTTTTATTTTTATGTTTTTAATTTTCTGTTGCGTAAAATTAATTAATTGCAAATAATAATGTGATTCGTGGGTGTGGCCCCGCTTGATTTTATTTTTATTTTTTTGATTTTTCTTTTGCATTTTGCGTGGGTCTAGCCTACGCTGCTGGGCCCCGCTTGATTTTAATTTCTTTTTTAAATTTTCTTTTACGTTTTGCGTGGACCCACGCAACTTGCAATTAATTAATTGCAAATAATATTATGTTGCGTGGGTCTGGCCCGCTTTAGCTTTATTGTTTTTTTCAAATTCTTTTATTCAGATTGAGTGGGCTATGACATTTTAGAGTGGGTTTGGCCCACGTTTCTTACTTGGACCATTAACCCACGCATATTTTTAATAGCTATTTGGTTATTTTCTTATAGTGATTGATTTGTCAATAAAAAAAAGCTTAATCTTAGTTCAGAAACAACACCTCTAAAGTGTAGACATGGTTCATATATTCTCACAAATATTTCTTTTTCATATCACATTTAATGATGATTATTGTGATAATTGATTACCTTTAGAACTAATTTTTAGGGAGTTCAACATTCAACAAGAAGATTTCTCCTTTTATAAAATTCATTGTACTACGCTCCACTTTTTAATAAGAATAAATGTGAATGAGTATAACTTTAAATAATAAAAAAAAAACACATATTTATATGTGTACCATTAAACTTACTTATTCATCAGTCATAAGAAAACATTACACAATAAGGATCTAAATCGAGGTTTAAAGGATGATTCACTTTATTGTTGAATTATATTATAAGAAAAATCTTATTCCTTTCTGGTCTAGGTATTGGGACGAAACTTTATCTAACTATAATTATGATTTTGTTAGTATACCTAATTTTTAAGGATACATAAACAGCATATAACACTGGCATATAACACTAAGATACAATAAGTAGATTAAGAAAGAAGCCCATCATCTTATATATCTTAACTTAGAAAGTCTCCTTAAAAAAATATATGAAGAGATTAATTTTACAAAAGCCAATAAATAAACAAATTGAGTAATTTACCTTGAAGTATTCCAGAACCTATAGTTAAAACAGTATGAAATTTTATTTATATATTATTTATCAATCAGAGTTATTTATTCGCATATGCTTTTATAAATAAGATGTAAATTTAAAATAAAAAGTCATTTATTTTGATAAAGAAAACCTATTTCTCCCTTTAAAAACGTGGAGTACATGGAGCATTTGCTTAGCTCCCGTATTTATGTAAGACGTATAATATGGCAAGTTGAAGAAGAAGTAGATGAGATGAGGACGTGGACGTTTGAGAGAGAAACACCAACTGGTGTGCTTCGAAACGCAATGCTTATCTGCAAGCAGTACCAAACAAAGAAAAGAGAAAATAAAAACAAACAAAGGAGGTGGTGGTAAGGTAACTACTAATAATGTGAATCCATGATATGTGTGAATGTTGTGTCTTTCTCTCTCCTCAATGGCCACAGGTTCATAACCATTATGCTGGCCAGTTACGACACCCTCCACTTGGCCAAATATTATTTGACTTTCCAACACGTTTATGCGTGCCATGTCGGCAACATAACTTCAGGTCTTTGGTTCTCACAAAATTATTACTACTTTTGGTTGGTGCCATTTAACCATTTTTTTTCCTTTCTTTTTCATGAACTGCTAGAATATCTTAAATACTATAGCGTGTGATTAAGCATGGTCCCGCTCCGATGTGGGACTAGAATAATCAACTTGTACGTACAAATAATAACAATAACTGAATGAATGGATGGAGTAGATGAGATAACTAACGTGGGGGTAGGAGGACTTTGTTCCTTTAAATACAACTTCTTTTTTATCCATTTTATTACAACCTTTTAATATAATAACTTTGTTTCTGTTTCTTCAATTTCATGTATTTTCTATCCTTAAATTTTGATTTTGTTTTTCTAAACATTTTCATCACATATCTAACATAAGTAGACACTGAAAATACATTTATGATTGTTAACTACTCAGTTTAGTTTCTCCAAAAAAATCCCTTTGATAAAGTCAAACACAGTGAGACCCCATTAGATATGCAATCTGTGGATCTAAAGTCCAAAACCACGGAAAGTTCAAAAATCAACAACCAAAAGCTGTATGTGTGGTTTGACATAATTCAAAGAATAAAACCTACTTTTCATTTTTTTTTCTTCAAATTATTTTTTAAAAAGAAGCAACTCCTTCTGGAAACAAAATATCTATAAACAAATTTCAATTCCAAAATACCATGGGACACCCTTTTGGTCCAGTCTTCTCTTCCCAGTTCTTTCTTTTCTTTTTTCTTCACTTTCTTATTATTAGTGAAGAAAATGAAACATGCACCCTCTTTCTTATCTTCTCACTAGTTCTCACCTCATCACACTGCACAAAAAGGCTTTATCTGACACAGCCCTCTCAAACAATGTTGAAATGGCTATGTGGCACACAGGTACAGTGGGGCTCAGTGGAATACTAAATGAACAAAATGGCATGGTGCACATCTTACTTAGTCAACAAAAGCAAGTTAGGGTTTGAGAGAGAGAGAGAGAGAAAGGCACATCAAGGTCTAGTACTATACCACTAGCTTCCTACTTGCCATCCTAAACCAATCATATGCTTTCATGACCAAGTGGCTCTGTGCCTCTCCTCATTGGTTGCTTTACAAAAACAATGCACTGCACCAGCTGTAAACTTTCTTCTCATTGGCTTACTCTAACAGGAATGGAATGGAAACAGAATCTTCCTACATGAACCTTCTTCCTATTTTATTTAAGGGAACCTTCTCACTACCAACACCATTTTTTGCTATTCATATAAAATATGTTATACATGAGTTAGATTCAAGGAGTTTACTGAAGTTGAATCAGATCTTACTGTTGAAAACAATGCTTAAAACAAATAATTGCAGATTACTCTAATTCTTCAATCACATTTTATATCAACAATGAATTCAAACAATCTCTACATAAAAAAAATAAATCTTCTTTTACTCTGATTTTTCAATCACATTTTTATATATCAACAATGAATTGAAACAATCTCTACATAAAATATAAATCTTCTTCTTACCAACTTAATGAAACTTTTGTTGACACTAATAATACAATTTTAATATTTAAAAAAATTGTTATTGAATTATAATGTTATAATCTCTTATAATTTTGACCTTCTTTTTTTTTTGGTTATTTTAGTTTCCATTTTAGAGAATTTACAATTTTGATTTAGTACTTACTGATTTTATTTTTTGTATTTAGTGAATTAAATTTCCTTTTTGTGATATCTTAAATAAATATGTTAGTTTTGAGATTGAATTGAATCAGAATAAGAGAACACACACGTAAAATTAAGGATTTTTAACACACGTAGTTTTTTTAAAATATATAATTTTAATCCTAAAAAAATAAAAGAGCAAACCATATATAAAAATTAAAAAGAATCAAGCTTTTAATTTATCCTAAAAAAAATTAAATGTGCTTCATGGAGTAAGCAACAGAATTTCACATGGTTTACTAAACTTCGAATAAATTGAATTTAATAATTAAATTATGTCATAACTTGTTTCAATTATTGAGGCGTTAAAGAGAAAGGTGTTGTCCCAATAGCACAGTATTAGATCTTAACTCCACCATGTGAAGTTTTGTGGACATGGCTTGGTGAAATCTATTTAGATTTGTGATACTACATTTGAAAAAACAAATTATTTTATTTAGATTTGTGAAACTATATTTGAGAAAGCAAATTTAATAGGAAAAGGGATTTTTTTTTCTATGCCTAAAACATTGTCAAAAATTAATTTTATTTGAGTTAGAAGTGTACATAACATGTTAGGACTAACTTTTTTAACGAATAAAATATTTTGTACACAAAAGCTTCAAACTATAATTTTATTTAGAGAAAAAGGTATATGTGTTATTTAAACTAATTATCTTGAACTAATATTTACAAAGAATGTACCTAATATTATTTTTTCTATTTTTTACGTTCAATGCATACGTATTCTTTACATTACTTCAATATGCACGGGTAAGTATGTTAACATATTTAAATAAACTCGTGTATGAAATATTATGCACTAATTATAAACTAAAAAGAATCTTTTATCATAACCGATAACATTAAGCTTTTTTATAATTTAATAATAATTAATGGTAAGTACCTTTAATATATATACTTACGGTAGTGATTTCATTTAATTTGAAGTATACATTTGATTTTATTATATAAGTGGTATAATTTGCAAATAAAAAATAACTAATCTTTAATTAAACCCTTGGTCAAAGGAGAACAAACTCATTTCAATAATTAAAAAAGGTCCTGAACTGAAGTAATTGTTTTTGAAACACTACTTGTCCAAAGCTCCTAGGGTTTCAATTACTGAGCTATAGTTAAAGATTTATATTTTAAATATTGTGTGATCACAAAGGTATTGAATCCTCCTTCAGTATTCAACTAACTCTTGGGGCCATGAAAGTTACCCCCAAAATACTCATAAATGATGATCATGATCCAAATCAATTATAGTATTTTGAAAATCTTGAACTTATATATGACCATCTAAAGTAGTTTACGTTAGTAGAGTATAGACCTACCCTTGCCCACATGATTATGTCATTTGATGATCAGAATCAGTTAATTAATCAACATCAACAATGGTTTAATTAATCACACATGCCAATATTTAATGTTATAAGATAACCATCAAACTGGTTAGTGAGTTGTACAGTTTATACGATCACGTGCTTTGACCACAAAAGATGGGGTATTTTCCACGTCGGTCAGGAATCAAGCAACCGTCAAAGATATAATAAGCACATCATAGCATCAAAATATCGTAGGAGCTTTTTTTTTAAATATAAATAAAAACAACTGGTTTATTAATTAATTAATTAATATAGTGCCTCTTTTTTGGAGCTTTATTGCGTCGTGTGAATGGGCAGAAGAAAAAGCACAAAGTTGGAAGAAAAACAGAAACAATTGAATCCAACAAATGCGTGTAGTTGACGCATGAGAAAGTTCTATGCCATAAATATCATTGACACTTCCATTTTTATTTTTCTATAAGAAGAAAGGGTGGACCCTTTCTTCTTTCTGCCCGTTTTTTAATTTATGATATATAAAAATAATTAGAAAAAATGTAATATTATGATTTTTATAAAGTAAAAATGTAGTATGCTTTGAATTTCAAATAATGATGATGGAGAACCGAGCGTCTTAAAAAATAGCACAATATTGTAAAATATTGAGAATAAATGAAACTTTAGATTAAGAAAAATATGAATAGATAATGATAAGGGATTATATCGACCTCGCATGAAAAAGTATTGTGTGGAGTACCACTATATTAGGCATGCATCTGAGCTACCTGATAAGAAATTAACCAATGCTTAGTATATTAATACTTATGGTGGCACTCAATGGGTGCAAAATTAACTACAAATAATTGCTACACAGGGTTATATTAATAGGATGTGACAATAAGTGAGACAAAAGGAAAAGGAAAGAATAAACACCTCTCAAATCACCTTTGAGTAGTTCTTTTTTAGTTAAAAATAAATCAAATAAAAATAAACATTAAGAGGTACTCCAACCTGTTTACAAAAATAATATAGATATCAATATAAGAAATTATCAATAAAATATAAGAAGAATGAACACCTAGCACAAATTTATACAATCCATTTTAGTGAAAAGAGGTCATTTATAACAATGAGCCTAATATAATAGACGCTTTCGCACCAGCGTCGTATCCTGAAACTCCTAGTATTATGGTTTTGTTACAATAGTATGCTTCTAACTAAGGCCTCACATCTTGGTAAATGCACCTGCAAAACAAGGAAGTACCAAATATGAGACATTTCTAACCCACCTCTCACATTGATCCCATACATTTTGGGCCATCTTACACTGACGAACAAATGTTGTCCTGACTCTACACATTCTTGACATAGTGGGCATGACAAGCTGTTAGCTGCATACCTCTTTTAGCTAAGTTATATCTTGTTGGTAGTCTATCCACCAAACACCTCCAAGCACATATCATTGTCGATGGGACTACCTTAAGAGTCCACAACAACTTAAAAACCTCTGAAGTCTACATATGATCCTCCTTGTTCAGCATATTGTTCCCAGATTTGACTGTATACTCTTGTTGGTCAGCTTCAACTCCTACCCACACCAACCTATCCTGAACATTTGTGATCAAAGCCAACAATTGTTCTTCTTTGTGTTTTTCCCATACAAACTTCTCCCTCCGCCAACCTAAACTCCACCTAGAGTACCCTTCGGTTGTTATATTTCCCCTTTGAACAAGGTCACCCACCTCCCTATCTATACACTGAGAGATCGTAAAAACCTTGGAAACTTTCAGTAAATCACCTTTGAATAGTGATGGGGGCTACAATTTTACACCCGAAGAGAGAGTTGAGCAGAAAAAATAATTAAAGGATAAAGAAATACGACAACTCATAGAATAATGATGATGGTTCTCCTATGTTTGAATAAATCATGTACACTATAAGGAACGTCGATAACCTTTCAGGTTCATACATCTCTATACTCAAGCCTTTACTATGAGGGAGTAAATGGAAAGTCTGTGTAAACGATTTTAGATAAACGATAAATTTTTTTTTCTACATTTTTTGATTAACTTCGGAGAATTTGAAATGAGAGTAGTATTTCAACATTGAAGAAGAGTTAAAAGATTTATTCATATCACAAAAACTCAACACAAATTATAAGTGTTTTAGATTTGTCAGATTCTACGGAGTGTATCATGTAATTGCTTTTGAAAAATAATTAAATCAAATCAAACTTGAAACTTGAAATTCCACCTCAATCGATCATGGTATAGAAGATAAGGGATTTTTGAACAAAAATACAATGAACTTGAACGATGAAAACCAGTAAACAAAAGGAAAACCAATAAACAAAAGGATCATTAAAGTGAGGAGAAAGGAAAAAAATGACCTTATGCACAAGTCATGCAAGGTGATAAAAAAGAATAAAGATTGTTCTTGCCAAAAAAAAAAGACAAATATAGATGCCTTTTCAACTAGAGCATTAGAGAATCTTTCCTAAAAGCTCTCATTTTATGTTGATTTTCCAGTGCTATCATAAGTCATTTTTCTTTGTATTTGGTCATAATTTAATCTTTATTCATTCATTTATTTATTGCAATGCATGACATATTATGATCGAAATTCGCTGTAATATATAGGGAGATTGTAGGAGAAGTTTGATGGTATAACAAAATTATAGGGATTCTAGAATATTATGATTGTGGAGATTTAGTTAATCAATATCACGTCGTGTCTAGAGGTGTGATGTCAGCAAGTTAAAATCGAGTTGTTGCCATTGTGGAGAGTTGTTAATCCTTGCGGCAATGGATCGAATTTCTTGAAATTCTTATTAGAAGAAAGTCAGACCAAAATTTCATCATGAAGAGGTAAACTTTCATAATCGTATATTTGTTGTGAGGACTGCTTTATTTGTACTTGGACTTGTACCGAGCCTATTTGGATTTTAACTATGATAGAGTAGTGTAAATTGACTCGGATTTATGTTTCTAGGACATATCATAGCCCTCAGCCTTGAGTTTCTCAAGAAACGAAAAGGCTTAACAACAGTTGAATATTAAGGGTAGTTTAGAGAATTCCCAAGTGCTCCTTTCTAAATTCTTCTTAGGTATTATTCTCTTCGCGTCCTTTTACATTAAATTCTCTATTAAGATATGGCCATGAGCATATTCTCCCAGTTCGTCAATCATGTCCAGGTTAGCTCTGATGCCTTCGTCAGATCCTGCCTTTGAGTAGTTTGACGCTTGCAATGTTGGCTCAGATAACTCGATCAATATCATGGTGTCCGTTCCATACACCAAATTGAAAGGAATTTCTCTTATAGTTGATTGAGGGGTTGTATGGTAAGATCGAAAATGATAACAAAGGACAAGGAATATTTTAATTTTCTACTTAAAGAGAGAGAAAAAGTGAGAGCACAACAGACTTTTGTTCTGATGGATATACCTTTGCTCTATTTTCCGTAAAATATGAAGTACAATATCTAATTTCATAATAGACTCCTCACATTCATCTCTCTACTTATAACAACTATGCTATTATAAACATTATAATTAACATTAAAAACACAAAATTAAAGGTAAGAATTATATATTCCTACTAAACAGAAATGCACACCCCTAAACAAAACTGGCAGTATTTGAGTTTAATGCTAACAAATTCCTTCCTTAAACTCAAACCTTCTTGCTCCTTTATTCTAATAATTTCATTCAAGTTACAAAACTGATGCTACTGTAACCAGTAAGTAAATCTAGCATATCCATAGAGTAACCAGTTGAGAAACCATGACTAATGATTTCTCTCATTTTCATCCTTTTCGAAAGATTTTCACTTGAAATACTCTTCTTAGCAATAAATAAATGCTTACTATTTGACCAAATCATACCTAAGGTTCAAGCATTATTAATTTCAATAGAGACTCTCAAATTTCCATGACTTTCTTGGAAATTAGGTAATTCAAACTAGAGAGACTCTTTATCCTTAGAAACATTAAATGACAAGTCCTTCTTCCGGTTTCCAATATTCTGATTAGGCATCTATATGTGTAGACCTACCAATAACTTCTTTAATTGGCTCTACTTTTATGGTTACAGGTTCAGATTCATCGTCCTTCAACACTAGATTAGTAAGCATTAACTTCAGTGTCGGATCATGCATATCCTCTTCCGAAACAAACACCACTTTCTTTATTAACTGGACAATTAAAAATTCCATCTTTCAATACATGAGCTACAACCTGTGTTTTATTCTTTATAACTTCCATCTCTATTATATGGACTTCTAATGTTTTGGATATTTTCAAAATTTCTTCTGCATCCTCAACTTTCCTTTACGCCCAAGTGGAAGGGTCTTTATCTTTAGGTTGAGTTTTAACATTCGATTCTTTGTCATCTCCACACGTGCAAGCACTCTACCACTTTTTTCCTTCAAGTTCATCATCCTATCTTTCATGAAAACTGAATATCCTTTCTCTAGTAATTGTCCTATACTGAGAATATTATTTTTCAAGTCAGGTACATAATAGACTTACTCCATAGTACATGTTTTTCCATCTTTTTGGAAAAAACATATTTTTTTCTCTACCTTTGATTGAAACCTTTGTTGAGTCTCCAAAAGACACATGTCCATCCTCTATCTCTAGTATATCAACAAAGAGATGTTTGTGCCCACACATATGATTGTTAGCACCAACATCTAGATACAACACCATGTCATTGTCTAGAGTGATGCCTTCACTGGCCATCATTTGGATCCCTTCATCTTCCTCGACTAAATTTTTATTTTCTTCCACTTTCTTATTAAAATAACAATCCCTTGTGTAGTAATGTCCATATTTTCCACAATTGTAACATTCAAAATTTTGAAGATTAGAATGATCACCTATTCCACGATCGCGATCTCGTTCACACCAATTTTGTTAGTTTATTTGTCCTCTCTCTTCATTGTTGTTTCCACTACCACAATATCTGTTGCGATCGTAACCATGACCTCTATGTCGTCGTCCTTGGTTGTGTTGCCCATACATCACCTTGTCCTCTTTGTTGGTCATCTTTGTTTGTAAGACTTCCTCTAGGACTTCTTATTTATTTTTCTTCTTTTGTTGTTCATGTGCTTCAAGAGAACCTTCGAGATCATCAATAGTCATCTCTTCCAAATTTCTTGACTCCTCACTTACACATACAACATTTTTAAAGTCATCTGCCAATAATCAAATAAGTTTCTCGGCAACCCTTGCATCTGTGAGGGTTTCTCCATTTTGTTTGAGTTGATTGGCTACTTCTTGCATGCGAATAATGTAATAAGATACATCCTCTGAATCCTTCATCTTTTAGTCCTTCCAACCCCATTTGAAAAGAAGAAGAGTCTCTTTTGTTACTCTACACCTATTTCAAATTAAGAGTCTCTTATGCTACCCTGTATTATTCACTCCTCCTTCTTTATGGGGTTTCATTTTAATTCAATTAAAATAAAAAAAAATAATTTAATTAAGGCACTTCTGCTGCTTTACACCCATTTCAAATGAAGAGTCTCTTATGCTGCTTTGCACCAATTTCAAATGAAGAGTCTCTTATGTTGCTATGCACATTCACTCCTTCTTGATTTGGTTTCGTTTCAAATTTAATTAAAATAAAATAAAATAAATTTAATTAAAGAACTTTTAACCAACTCTTCCTCTTTCGACCAAATTCAAAGTCGTTGATTTTGTAAAGTTAAGTTTGATGAAGAATTAACAAATGAATGACTTCATTAAAATATTTTATATCATTTTCTTAGTTATGTGTGTATATTTTGTTTGTGTTTATGGGGTTTGTGACTTTAATTTGGATCTCTTTTGGAAACTAGATGTTTTTACATAGATTTTACATTGTTATTACTCCTTCATAGTATATCATACACATCAGTTCATGTTTTTAATTAGTTTTCATGTAGTACATTAAGTAGAATAGAAAAAAAATGAGACTATACAGACTTAAACAGTTTTGTATCAAAATTGAATCATCCCTCATATAATTTTTTTAATATTATTTATTTATTTATATTTTTGCAAAAATGTTATTACATACTCCTGCTAAATAGAAACACACACCCCTGAACAAAATTGATTGTATTTGAGTTTAATGCTAACAGAAAAGCCTTAGGTACTTCGTTTGGCCAAGCACCTTTTTTTCATTTTGTAGTTTTCTTTTCATCCCTCTTATGATGATCCTATTAGCTGCCTCAGGTTGCTTATTTGTCTAGGGGTGTTCCACATAAGAGAAAATTTGCTTAATTCCAAAATCTTTACATATCTATCTAACTTTGTGGTTGGTAAACTGTGTGGCATTGTCACATATTAGTATCCCCAGGACCCCAAAGCGACTGACGTTGTTCTTCCATATGAATCATCAAATCTTAGATGCAGATATCACAACCAGGGGTTCTGCCTCAATCCACTTCTTGAAGTACTCCACAGCCACCACCAAAAAGCATAATTGTCTTGTTGCCAAAGGAAATGGTCCTAGGATGCAATACTCCAAGTATGTAAAGGTCATATACTCATGACAGAATGTAATTCCTCTACAGGGCACTTTATCTAATTTGTGTGTCGTTGACATTGATCGCATTTACGGACATATGCAGAACAATCTTCTCTCATGGTTGACCGATAGTAGATAGCCCTAACTACTCAATGAGCGAGAGTTTGCGATCCAACATGACTCCTGCAGGTTCCTTCATGCAATTCTTCCATAACTTTTTCTACCTATAGGAGGGTAATGCAATTTAGCATGGGTAGTGAATATATGTACCGAAAATGGTATCCATCGGTTATGGTGTAACATGTTATGTGTTTCTTGATTGTCTTCACTTCCTATTGCAACACAAGGATTTGTTCTTCTCCTTCCATTTCTTTCCCTACTTTCACCCTACGTGTTATTAGGGTTTCCTGTATAATTGTTCAGAAATTTCCTGATTTCAGCAAGCAAGCTAGCTTGGAAAGGAGGTATGCTCGGGAGCTTTTTTCTTTGGGAAAGTGCAGGAGTTCAAAAAAATTGAATTCATTTGCCAATGCCTGTATATATCAAAGGTAACAGGCGAATAGAGGGTTTTTAGCATGAAAATACCCATATGCTTGTTCTTTTACCAACATGGAGTCACTTTTTGTCATGAGCCTTAGCACTCCCATCTCCTTAGCTAGTAGCATCCTAGTTATCAAAGCCTCTTTTTCTGCTTGGTTATTGTTGGTTCAGAAGGAAAATGTAAGTGTTTGCTCGATGAGTATTGTGTTAGACCCTTCTAGAATTATTCCAGCTCCGCTTCCCCTCTAATTGGTCACACCATTTATCGATAAAACCCATTTTCGTCATGTTCTTCGGTTGTCGAGGGAGAAGTGAGTTCAACTTCAAAATTTTAACGCACTTGCCGCTTGATCGGGCCTTGGGTTGGTAATGTAGATCAAATTTTGGTAATGCGACTTGCCATATTAGGCTTTTGCAGCACCTGTTTGATTTGTAGGTCAATCATGATGATGATAGTATAATTCTAGAAGTAATATCACAACTTCCTAACCATTATGATGATGGTCAGGGCTGTCTTCTCTATCTTCTGCTAACTGTTTTGGCTCTCCTTAGTATCTTGCTTACAAATAGACTGGTTTCTAGCTTTCTTCCCTTTCTTGCATTAGGATTGTGCTTAGGACCTGATGAGTCACTATAAAATAAAGTTGAAGTCACTTATTAAGTAGAGAATGACTAAGTACTGGGGGCTTAGACAAATACTACTTCAATCTCTTACATTCATCCTCGCATTACTCCATATGAACTTCTTATTTTTACAAATACATTGAAAATATGGGAACCCCTTGTCGACCCCCTTCAAGAGAAATCGAGATAAAGTCTCAATCCTTCCTGTCAGTAGTTGTGCCTCCTTATCGTTCAATGAGCTCTGCATGCTTATAATGGTCGCACACTTATTTGGGTTGGCCTCAATTCCTCTCTCAGTTAGGAGGAAACCCAAGAATTTTCCCGCTTTGACCACAAATAGACACTTTTCGAGATTCATCCTAAGATTGTACTTCCTTATGGTATCAGAAGGCTCCTTGAGATTTGATCGGTTTGACTCAGCCTTTCTTGAGGTCATTATCATGTTGTCCACATATGCCTGAACATTTCACCCAACCATGGGTTGTAGGATTTTATCCATCAGGCATTGGTACGTGGCTCCTGCATTTTTCACCCCGAAGGACATTACTCTGTAATAGTAATTCATCGTCTCTATCATTATAGTTGTCTTCTCTTCGTCCATAGGCTACATGCATATATGATTATACATCGAATATGTATCCATAAAGCTAAGGAGTTTGCATTATGAGGCACTTTCTACCAAAGCATCGATGTTGGGTAACAAATACAAATCTTTCGAGTAGGCTTTGTTGATATCTATGAAGTCAATACACATTCTCCACTTCCTGCTAGTCTTATTATTTAGTGGATTTAGTGGTTTAGTGGATGAGGAAAATGACTACATGAGGTATAGAAGAAACAAAAAAGGGAGTCATTTCTCGAGTTAAAGAAAATAAACTTCAAACAATAAGCCCTACAAAAGCAGAAAGTTAGAGCAAACTAGATAACACTAGGGCATTCAAATTCTAGGTACTATCATTCCATTATAAATTGCAAGAGAATGAAAAATGGAGCAAAGGGATAAGGATAAATAGAGAATGGATTGATGACCCTTTTGTAGTAAAAGAGGAGATAAACAAATTCATTAAGTTGCAATTCAAAGGGAAAGAAACATTTGAATTGAAACTAGATAGGGTACCCTCCTCCTCCTTATCTTTAGAAGATAATACACTTCTTATTGCAGAATTACTGAAGATGAAATTAAGGGGGTAATGTGGAATTGTGAGGGAACTAAAAGTTCTAATCCAGATGGATATAATTTCACATTTATTAAAAATCACTAAGAAAATTTTAGAGTTGAGATAGAAGTAGTAGTTAAAGATTTCCACAAATTAGGGTGTTACCAAGGGGTTGTAATGCATTATTCATTACTCTGGCTTCAAAAATAGAAAATCCACAAGAGTTAGCACAATATAGGCCAATATTCTTGGTAGGTTTCATTTACAAAATAATATCTAAGTTGTTAGCAAACAAATTGAAGAAACAAATACCAAAAGTTATTCATGAAACTCAATGAGCATTCCTAGCTAGAAGGAATTTGTTAGACATTGTGCTTAAACGATGTAGTATATGAAGAAATAGAAAGAAAAAAATGCTTAGCCATGAAAGTAATCTTTGAAAAAGCTTATGATTCAATTATCTGGGACTTTATATATTATATGTTTGATAGGCTAGTTTTTTCTTTTTCTTTTTGTAAGAAATGGATTAATTGGATAGATGATGTATAATTTCAATAATTACCTCAATATTGGTTAATGGATGCCCTACTGCTAAGTTTAGCCTATCAAAAGGCATTAGCAACGCAATCCTATTACACTATTCTTATTCATCATTGTAGTAGAGGGATTTGTGGACATCATGATATAAGCTACAAAGCTAAAGAAATTAGAAGGAGTGAAAATAGGGAAAAAGTACATAGAAATAAATATTGTCCAATATGCAGATGATACCATGTTTACTAGTGAAGAAAATATTCAAAATATCATAGTGACAAAATCGGTCCTAATATGTTTTGAAGCTACATCTCATCTCAGTTAATTTCTTTAAGAGCAAATTAGGGGGGATTGGGTTGAATAATGCTAACTTATGTTGACATTTTGAATTTTTCAAAAACGTCAATACCTTTCACATATTTAGGCATCCCAATTGGGGAAAATCAAAGAAAAATTAGGATATGGGATACCTTGATACAAAACAATAAAAAGGAGACTAATGCGTTGGAAGGATATACATCTAACATTTACAGGTAGGGTTTATGGCCCAAAAAAGGTGACAAAGGAAATTACAAAAATTCAAAGATAAATTTTTTTGGGGATGGGAAAAAAGACAAATAAAATCATATGGATGAAATGGACAACAATTTGCAAGCCCAAAGAATGTGGAGGATTCGATATAAAAGATATAAAGAGTTCTAATGAGGCATTACTTGCAAAATGAAAATGGAGATATGCAACTGAAAATAAAGGTCTCTAGAGGAATATCTTAGAATCTAAATATGGGGATTGAAGAGAGATAAACAAAAATACTCATTCAAAATTTGAATCAAAATGGTGGAAAGATTTGAAGAAAATATGGGATACTGGACCTGAGCAAAAATGGTTCGATAAAACATTATATGTTGTTTTGGAAGGAGAACAAGAACAAAATTTTGGAATGATACATAGAATGGTGAGATAACTTTGGCAAAAAAATATCCTAAGTTGTATAAGAATTCTAATATAAAGATGACAACAATTTTAGAAGTGTTAACTAGAGAAGGAAATGGTTTATGTGGGAATGAAATCACTTTATGAGTTAAGGAATGTACTAGAAAATTATTCACCAACAGTACAAGGTATAGATCAATGGAAGTGAAAGTGAGAAGAGATTGAAGCATATACTGTCAAATCTGCATCAAAAATCTACAAAAATAACATATGCGGTGAAATGGATGAATTTTTGAAGTTAATATGGAGAACATATAGAATCCCTAATGCAAAACATTTCATTTGGAGGTTGGATCTAAATAACATTACAACTAGGATAATCTAATACATAAGGGTATAGAAGTACAACGCGGGTTATGTATCCTACGTAAAGAATAGGAAGAGTCTATCCAATACTTATTCTTAAACTATAAGGTTTCTAGCTTGGTATGGAAACTGTACAATAAGTGGATAGGCCTTACTTTTGTTAAGTATAAAAATATCACACAAAACATCCATTAATTTCACATGTCTGGTTTGGACAAAAAGAGGTAGTGTTATTTGAACACCATGTGGATGGCAATAATAATAATAATGATATGGGAACACAAAATGACATACTATTTAGAATGCAATTATAAATGGGGAGAAATTTTTTTGCAAGTGCTCAATTGAAAGATTGAGCTTGGATAAGAAATAATTATAAAGAGGCAAGTTTTTTATACCCCAACTGGTGTATCTGTTTAAAGTTCTGCATCATATGCATACAAAAATAATACTTTGTAATGTACAAATCTTGAAGTTGATAATGAAATGAATAAGTTAGCCTTTATTGATAGATTACTAGTGGGATTGCTAAACTAAAAATAATTATCATGTTGTAGTTTCTACTGGTCATGAACGTGTAGGCTAAAGATATATGTATATAAGTTGTGACATGGTCCCCTTTCTACTACCATGCCAATTGACATTATTTTTAGTGATTCTGATGTAATAGTCTAAACAATAATGATTGGTTGCCTTATGTATTTGATACTAATGCTAAGTGGAAGATTTAAGATACTACCAACACTTCTTTATAATTATGTTCAGGGCGACTTGGATCTAAAGAAAATATTTTTCAAGGCTCAAATTGATGACAACGCAATAAAGGGACAACAAGTAACAATTCTTCAAGAAGTGCGAAACCTAGATTTTGTTGAAAATTATGGCATTTCTCAACCTAATCCTAAATTTGGAGATATGGTAAAAACACATAGTGTTATTTACGTAGTTAAGGAAGATTATTAAACTTTTTGTATGTTTCAATTGTGCTTTCCTCAAAGCATAACATATATTTTTACATAATTTCAGTTTCTATGTTAATTATTTTGTTGTGATAATGTTAACGATATCACAACATAACTATGGGTTCTATCTAGGAGGTGGTAGATTGTCTCTTTTGTTTCTTGTAGAATTTTATGTTTGTAAAAGGGTTTGAGTACCCCAAGTACTTCAATTTTATATATTCTTTTTCAATGATAAAAAAAGCATGTACACTATAGAAATTTACGACAATAGAACAAGGTTGTTTGATAATGGACCAATGCAGCACAGGTTGCATAAGACTTGAGAAAAGAGAATGAAGAACTAAGATAACAAGAAAAAGAAACACTAGGGAACAAGAATTTTTATGGAAGAAAAATGGAGAATTAAAAGAAGTCTTCAAAATGCAGATGATTATGTTGAGGAGAACAAAGACTCAGCTTACCAACGAACAACCTAGAGACTTTCAGCCTTTTTCATCTAATGTGATGAGTTATATGATCTCTCCCATTACATGGTATCTCAAATTCAACAATTTATTGGGAGTCAAAATTCAAACAACCACTTATAGATGTTTCAGACACAAATCTTTACAAGTGGAAGATCTAATGGAGTCCAGTGCAAAATGTTTATGAGTATATTGTAGTGGAGAACTATAAAATGGTTTAGTAATTTGGTGTGATCTGAAAAATTACATTTTTTTATATTTTCATATCACATCAAATTTAGTGGATTTTATGACCTTTTTAATGATTTTTCCAAGTTTTTTGTAGCCTATTTCATTGCAAACAAGTTGAAGCCGCCAAATATATCAAGAATTGTTATGCAAAACCAATGAAGGAGTATTTAACTTCTTGTGATGGTAAAAATTTAATGGTGTAAAGGTTTATTGATGCATTTTGTAAGCGATTGCTAGTTCATCCTTTTGGAAAATCATTAGTTCAATGAAAGGCTAAGAGCACAACTGGAATTTGATCTTGAATACCTTCTCATATTAAGGCTAAGAAGTTGATGGCTAAAAGATGGGTTGAGGGGAACACTAAAGAAACAATATGATCAAAATCTAAATATGAACATTTGAAATTGATGAGGTCATAGATAGAGAGAAAAACTTTCAAGGATGAAGGGGCTTGTGAAAAACAAGGAAAATACAAGAAAGAAGGTTGAATTGCATTTTATTGAAAATTTTAAAATCATTTTAGAAACTCACATAAACATATCATATGTAATTAGATATTGTTGCAGGTTGCATTAATTGTCCTATGGATGAGGTTAGATAGGTCAAGTCATAATCGAATTCTTGGACCGTTACACTCTTATGTAGAAAGACTGGTACCTTAACTATCGGCTATAGCTTTTGGCTTAGTGGTAAGCGTTCAATCCAACAATTGGTACCAAAGCTAAGGGTACAAGTTCTATTCCTAGGGCGATAACTGGTGAGGGGAAGATTGTTTCGGATGAAATCAATTGTCCTATGGTGGAGGTCAGGTGGGCCAAATCAAAATTAAATCATGGCACTTAGACTACTACAATCTCAAGTAGAAAAAGTTTCATCCTAACAATCAGTTATGTCTTTTGGCCTATTGATAAGTATTTGGTCCAACATATTTTATAAAAAAATAAAATTCAAGGTCTGATATGAACAATAGATGATAAAAAAAATGATAGTTTATAAATCAATTTTTTGTGAATCACTTGAAATCACAACTTAAGGTTATACAACCAGTCAAAGTATAAATAACTAAAACAAAACACATTTTTTTTTATTTTGGTTCGCCTGTTAGAAAACATTATTCCAGATCTTAACAACAAGGTAAGTTCTACTAACAGTTGACAAACATGAATATTGTTTGAGATCACATTTGGCTTACAACACAATTGTTATTTTTCTTTTACTAACTTCTACATGCTATCCACAGGAGTATTCTTTGATGAGTTTCTTCAAGCTCTAAAATTTCATGAATTTTTTACTAGTTCTTGCAAGCTTTACAACACAAGTGTTTTTTACTTAACCTCTCAAAGTTTTTACACATGATTATTCTTTTTTATGACAAGTCACTCTTGACTTCACACATAACATAGGCATTTGAGTACAAGGGTTACCACAAATTGATTACATTAAACTTAGATTTTACATATTTAAGAGATGGATACGTACTCACTACAACTAGATGACTATCAACATATACGAATGAGTAACATTTTTTTTTTTTGCAATAAACAAGAAAGAATAATTGATCTTAGAAGAGAAAGTTTGAAGAAAATATTTTTATAGAATAAGAATTTCATCTTTTATTTTTTGCTTTTTATGTATTTTGGTTTCTAAAAGTAGTTGTTGTCTAAAAAAATCTCCCTTTTAAGATAGTTGTTATAACTTAAGTTCTTATTTTGGAGAGTTTCTTCAGTTTGAGAATCAATATTTCATTTACCAATGACCATTCAAGGTGTTGTGTTCTTCCTTCATTTATCACTTTCTACAATTGATTTTTATTTTATAATCTTATTTATTCCACGTGTTCTTGACTTGATCAAGATGCTTCATGGTGTTCTTGGTGATGGATCGAGCGCTTACCACTATGACAAAAAATAGTTGATCAAGATGCTTCATGGTGTTCCTTAGCAATTATCCCACTGATAATGAATCTTGTGACCTTAGTTCTCATATCAATTGTTGGATTGAGCACTTACCACTAAGCCAAAAGATATAGCTAATAGTGAGTGTGAAACTCTTTTTACTTAAGAGTGTAACAACCCAAACACTACAATTCAATTATGACTTGGCCCACCTAGCCTCTGAAAGGGAACAATTGATGCCACTACAACACTTAACTGATATTTTGGATGCAAATCATTCTAAAAGTGGATAAATATTTCAAATTGGTAGCAAATCATCAAAAAGGATGTTGTTTTAGGAGAAATTACTTGTTTCACACCACAACTACATATTGTATCAACCACATGGTAGTTGACAAGGCTACTTAAATCTATACTCCTTACAATTATCTGTATGGAACTATTAAAGGATGTCAATACGACTAAGTGGTTGAAGTTCCTAACGAAGATAGAAAATCAAAATCAAGCATACGAACATGATACGATAAAGTGTTTCACATTAATCAAATAGATTGACAAAATTATTGTCAAAACATACCAAATACACAAGAAGAGAGGGTTGAATTGTGTATTAAGAAATTTAAAAAAGAAATCACAAAGCTTCGTCTAATAAATACGAACTAACAAAGTTTAATGGTAAATAGATGCTTTGTCAAGCAAGTTTTGTAAATGACAATGTTTGATCAATATATCATCAAATACAACTTCAGATTCATAGGTGTATGTTTAAACTGATTTTTTAAATATCGTTCTTATAAATCCCTCTTTAAGATTATCTTGATGAGATTAACACAATTCTAATGAAACTGAGGGATATAGATGTGAAGACGAAAGATGAGAATTTAGTAATGATTTTCTTTTCCTTTTTTTGTAAATCTTCCCCTCCATATGAGAATTTTGTTAATTCTTTGAGCACAGGTAAAAATTGCATCACTTTGGAGCTCTTTAATTTTTTTAATTTTGTTTATTGAGCACAAATACCACATTGCTAAAGGAACTTAGCAACTGGTCCAGCGTGTTGTCCACTTTCACCATATCTTCCATCATATTTCACCACCTCTATCTGATCTGACAATTTTCACCTTTCTATCTAATTTTCTTTCCACTTCATTTATATAAATTTTCAAGGTATTCACTGCTTGATATTTCTCATGCAATAAATAGACATACCTATAACGTGAAAAGTCATCAATGATACAGATATATGTACTCCTCTTTATTAAAAGAATTTACATCAAAAGGTCGACATATATCAGTATGTATAATTTCAAGAAGATAAGCACTTCTTGTGAGTTCTTTCTTTGTTTTTTTTATCTGCTTGCTTTTAATACAATTTGCAAATATATTATATCAGTATAATCTAAATTCGTAAGAATTTTATTCTTTACTAATCTTTACATCCTTTCTTTGGAAATATGTCCCAAACACTTATGCCAAAAGTAAGTAGAATCCTCATTCACTAAATTATGTTTATAACCACATTATGATGCAAGGTTATAAGAGTTTCAACATATAAATTATCAAGATTTAATTTGTAAATTATTATAAAGTGTGTCAGATCCAATCATACAAGTACGCTTATACAAACTACAACAACCATTCCTAAACTTAAAACAGTATACAAAAATATCAAGTTTAGACAAAGAAACTAAGTTCCTATAAAAATTTGGTACATAAAAAGTATCAAACTAGTCTAAATCAAATCTAGTGTAGAGGATTGTTAAATGAGTTTTAGGTTGAGTTCAAGAGGAGGGTTTTTTAAAAATTTTCACAAATAGTGTAAAATATTGAAGGAAAGAATGAAATCTCTCAATTTAAACAGTTTATTGTAGGTTCAATAGTTACATAGCAAAAAAACAATGAATTGAAAAGTAAAAACAATCAATTGAAATATCAGTCACTACAACACAACAAAAAATCAATCAATTCAGTTCAACAAACAATCAGCTAAATTTTCTTTTCCAGAAATCCAACCAGAAAAAGTAATTCATTGTATTTGAAAATCAACAAATTTAAAATTCTCATATTCTTGTTTGAAAAATTCAATCAATTAAATTTAAGAAAAATCAAATATAGTTTTTCAGCAAATTAGCAACACAAAATAACAGTTGATTAAGTCACAGAATCAACAAATTGTTTTTATCAAAATATACAATTGTGCAGAATGATCAAGCTATGAAATTTTTTCACAATCCACACAAGGTAATGCAAATAAGATCAAACATAGTACACAATCTAAGCGTAATACAATTTGATCAGAAAATGACAGTCAATGCAGTACTGGAAAGACAGTTAGTTGAAATCCAAAAACAGTTGATTGATAAATCGTGTAGAGATAGAAATTGTGCAAAATTGAAACATGATTCAAGATTAAGGAAAGAGACAGCAAGAACACAAAGATCTATACTGATTCACTCTTCCTCAAGAGCTACATCCAATCTCTTTGTCAATAAGAAATTTCACTAAAGGACATCAATGTTCAAACAATACAATCAAGAACCTATCCTGCACCCTGCAAGATCACACCAAACACTATGTAGAACCCTACTGCACTCCTACAAAAGTAAACCCTATACAATTGTAGTCCCAATACACCTTTCTATCATAAAATTAAAAAGAAAACACAACTATAACTAAAGTAACACAGATCAATCAAAATGAAAAAGGTTTAAGTAACTTCTCTTAATGAAAAACCAGTGAAAATAGTGCAATGCAGTCACAGTTCGGGGATGAGCTCCAAGAATCACTTTATTAGTTCCTCTTGATAAAAAAAACTCTCTTTGTTCACAAGGTATGCTCTCAGTTTTTGATTCTCAGATGTTATAAGTTTTTGTCTATCCTAAAATGTGCTCTCACAATCTATTTTATTTGTCTTCAAAATTGTTTTGAAAAATTGTTACAGTTTTATAAAAACAATCGATTGAAAATAAATTTAAATTGACTGATTTTTGCTAAAAGGACTTTTCAGCTTACTATTTTTGAAAAACAATCATTTAAAAACTTTCGTGAACCATTTTGACTTAGACATTAGTTAGTCAAATTCCAATTTCATATTTTAAAAACATTAAAGATCATTAGAGCTCATTTCAATGACATGTAATGCATGCACATAACTAGACAACACACGCCGACACACTAACACTAAGTCATCTTCAAGTTTCCCTTGCACTTGGCTCGAGTTGGTTTCATCAAATACCAAATTGTAATATTGTGAACAGATTAAATAAGTCACGACAACTTCCACTGGAACTTTCACTGTATTTCCCATGAAGACAAACTTCTCATTTGGACTTACAGTTTAGGTTGAAAGGAGTCAATGTATCATATTAAAAACATGAGTCGTACATTCTCCATCAAGTATTATTGGGAACTTCACTTAATTTTGATTAAAAATGTACAATAGCATTATGCTCACCTTTCCCTTCAAACCAAACTTTACATTTTGTACCGTTATTCTAGAAATGTACAAACTTCTCGCATAAATGACATCATTTTTCTTAAGGAATTTAGTAAAGGACTTGCTAATCTTTGATGATCCTTTACCTTTTTCATGTTTCTTATCAAGTTTCTTTCCAACTCCCTAATTATTCACATAATAAATGGAGTGGTTTCCTTGATTCTTAAGTTTGCTCTCCTCTTGAACTAACATATTGTGCAATTCATGCACATTCCATTCGTCTTTCATGGTATTATAATTTATTTAAAAAGGGTCATACTAAAATGGTAACGAGTTCAAAATGAATTGTACAAGAAAATTCTCATCCATCACCATTTCAAGATACTTAAGTTTTGCTACAATATTTATTGTCTCAATGACATGTTCATACATAGCATGAGAACCATCAAACTTCATGGTGGTTAAGGTACCCATTAATGTCTCAACAAAAGACTTATTAGTAGTTTGGGAACATTTTTCCATAAATTTTATAAATTCCTTTGTACTTTCAATTTTGGGAAGTACAGACTTAATGTTACTTGCTATGCTCATTAACATAAACATTAAGTTTGTTTGACCTTTCCCAAGCCCTTTAATGGGTTTTCTTTTCGTTGCTACTAGCATCAGTATTAGCAACAGGTTTTTCAACTTGAAAAACTAAATCAAGATCCAACGCACCTAAGTGAAATTGGACTTGTTCACTCCAATTAGAAAAATTCAACCCATTAAAGACTGAAACAGACATAACATATGAATGTAAAGATTTAGGAATAGATACTACAATTAACACATGTCTAACATTAATACTACTTTGAGTCATACATTAATCATACAACAAAAAAGCATTCTATACATCTTATTGTTCTTCTTTAATTGATGCATTAATATGCAAAACATAATGATATTAATAATATTAATATTATTTGGTAAGACATATGCATTAATTAAAAATACTTATTATATTTGGATATACAAATAAAGCTAATAGTTCATACTCATTACCATCATGTCCATATAATTATAAAGACAACTAATGAACCTTTATATCACTCATAAGTGTCTTATAATAATAATAAAGTTCAATTAATCTATAAACTAATTATTTATAATTTAGTATCCACTATAAGTAATTGAAATAAAATTTATGACTAATTTAAAATTAAATAAAACATAAATGTTTGAGAACTTTCACCATTACATATCTTTTATAGTCCCAAAATTAGTACTGGTACTCTCTTTTATCAAACTAATTTTCACTCTTTAATACTCTTTAATGCAAAAAAAAAATTACAGAATTAAGACTAAATCCTGGATTTACGATTCTCATTTATTGACAATGACAGGAAGGGATGATTTCGATTTGAAATCAATTTCAAAATACAATGAAAAAAAAGTATAATCAATCTTTATGGTAAATTACCAAAATTCTACCACTCACATATTTATAATGACAGGAAGGGATGATTTCGATTTGAAATCAATTTCAAAATACAATGAAAAAAAAGTATAATCAATCTTTATGGTAAATTACCAAAATTCTACCACTCACATATTTATAATTGAAAATTAAAAAATTAGAGAGAAATATGATTTATAGATAATAATAAATTCAAACAACCTCTTTGATACCACGTGTAAGATTATTCATAAATTCCTTCTTTGTCATAAAAAAAGATTTTAGAATTTATAATTCTCATATAAATTATAATAGTAAAATAGACTTATTTTGATCCATTACATACCCAATAAAATCAATTCTTTAATTTTCTTGCTCACACTTTGTTTTGATGATTAATGGTGAAATTGCATAGACAAAATCTTAATTTTACTTTCTTTTCTATCAAATTATTATCATAGGATATTTAATATTTATGAAAAATAATTTCTCATATTAATCAATACGTCTTTTCTTTTTACTAAATCTCATTTGAGCTTCATAATTAAATTTCACACTAATTATATTAAATTTTTTCTAACAATAATATATAACCAGAAATTAAAAATTCAAGATGCAGCAAATTATTAGAATATTAAACTGTGAAAAGGATAGATGACAAGAAATATAATATGTCAGGAGAGTAAACAATAAAAAACTATCACAAGAAAAAAAATATTACAAAGAAAGTATTTCCCAGTGAAAAGTAAAATTTTACCATAATTCAACTAATAGTAATGCTCAAGTAATTTTCGCTGGCTACAATTTATTTTTTATTAACCTTAACCTACACTATGCACAATTACAAACCCATTCTTCACTTTTTTCTGGGATGAGACGCGTAATTTGTAACTCCTTTTATCACAAAACTTCATCAATTTTCTTAAATACATTAATCAGTTTGTTTAGCCCTCACTGAATCCTCTCTACCGACACATCTTTTCAATGTAAATTTCATGTCAATAAAGCAAAAGAAATGTAAATGATATTCCATTACTGTTTATAAGATATATAACTAAGTGTGATTTGTAACTTATCTGTTAGCAACTGATTTTGATTACATATATATTCTAATTGAATATTATGACTTGCTTATTGTCACATTTATCACATCTATATATAAGATCTGATTTTAAACATAAGTTTTTATAAGTATTTTGTGTAATTTAAAAAAAGATTAATTATTTTTCTTGTTTTTTATAAAGTTTGAGACATCTTTTAAAATTTTTTATTTAATTTATTATTTATTGCTGATAAAAAAAGATTAACTGTGTTTCAAAATACTTGAGAGTGAATATGTTCCTAAGTTATTGCTTTCTCAAGTTTACTTCAATTGGAAACGACAAAAAAAAAATAAACAGTGGTGACGTGTAAAGAAATGCTGTGTGCACATCGTGTTACACATTTCTGCATCTGTGGCTGTGTAGTAATTTATAGTGCAAGATTACAGATTGATGACACAAGTGCAAACAGTAAAAGAAGTGCAGGATTAGAAATTGATGACACAATTCCAAGTGGTTAAAGGGGATATAGAGAAACAGATCCTTCTATCTTCTTTAAGCCAATCAAACGAAAAAGGAAATCCCATTAGAAAAAAATGCAATTGATGATGCGATCATCGCAGTGAGATAATCAAGTCATCATTATTAAACACACTATATCAAGCACGTTAGGAATAAAAATGTTAATATATTTATACGTGTGTGACATCGTTATCTCAATTGTGAGAATATGTGCTTGTAAGATTATGTTAAAAGCATCTCACTAAAGACTCCACGAACTATGATGATTTCAGCACCAAACGTGTATGCGTGGATCGACCTTTTCTTCAAAAACAAACGTGTGGCATTTTTGTTTTTTTCTAATTAGTTGCCATGGCAAAACCTTGTTTTTTTTTTTTTAATTTTTTTCTTGGGTGACGCTGCAACATAATCTCAAGTCTTAAATCTAAGTCATCACCAACTTGAAAGCAGCCTTAGGTAAGCCAGAAGGGGAAGTGGGAACAAGTGAGGCACTTAAAAATGAAATTAATTAATTACTTATTGTATAGTAAATAAAATTAGGTATGTGAGATAATCATACAACTTTTTTTTAATAGGGAGAAAAGTCCAATGATAAAGATAAATGAGAACTTTTGCTTTTGCTTTTGGGGTGAACAAGGAAAAATAATAATATTAAAACTAAAACATAGGGATCAAAGACGTGGAAAATAATGGGGTTCCTCACCTCACTCACTCACTCTCTCACTCACCCCTTATTATTCTTCTTCTTCTTCTTCCATTGAAGACCCTTTGTCGGAATTTGTTTGGTTGATTTGTGATAAGGGTGTTCTGACATATGGGAAAGAAATGAAATGGCACCCAATATCCTTGAGATTACCTTTGGGATTCTTTATTATTAAAAGTGAGAGAGACACTTTTGCGCTGGTTATCTAAGATCAAAAGGTGTCTTGCGTTCATACTGTGAAGCAAGATTAACAGCATCAACCACGTTTCAAAAAGTGGATAATTTGAGGCAATTAAAGATATTAATTATTGATCAAGTAGTAGTAGTGCATTCAAATTTTATTGGTGGATTACAATTTTAGTTCTTGTTTAGATATAGTATTTAATGGCTTTCATTTTCTAAGTTTTGATTCTATTGATTGGGTTATGAAAACATCTCAAATTTCTAATTTTAGTCTTTTAGTTTTTAATTGTTGTAAATTGAATATCAAATATTATGATTTTAGGATTTAGTTTCTTCATTAGCTTAATGACACATTTAAGAGTCTGAAATGGTAAAATTGGAATATGTTAAGGAATAAGTTGGTAAAATGATATTTTTGGAGACTGAATTTTTTTAATCAGAATTTAAGAACTGATCTCTAGTTTAGACTTGGAGTTATAATTAGGAATACCATTTTATTCCAAAGGTAGATCGATCTAGTGGGAGGAAAACTATACCTCCTCAATATAGAAAACAATAAGAATTTAAATGATTAAAAACCTTCACATTTTCAATATCGAAAGACCTAAACTATATAATTACTATAGTTATGATACTCTATAACCAAGTCGCTATTAGACACTGAAAGATTAAACTATCACATTTGTAATACTCAAAAATTGGAATTAGCATAATTTACATGTAAAAAATTAAAATCCAACTATTATATGCTTGAAAAGAAAAAAAAATGAAATTAAACCATTTTAGAATAAGTGGTGTGAGTTGAAGTTTTGATTTCCTCTTAAACTATTTATTTCACTGCCTTCTATATACTTTTACCTATAGGATAAAATAATGGAACAAAAAAAAAACACGTTAATGATAGCGGCTCCAAAAAAAAATTCATTATATAACGTTGTGGGAAAGAATATGATTATAGATAAGAAAGGGTAGTGGTTGTGCTTAAGTTGTGCATGGGATTAGTTAAAAGTGGTTTAGGGTATGATTGGTTTGGTGAATTAACCACACTTTGGAACAGTCTAAATTCGGTTTTGAAAGTGATTAGACCCACAAAACACAAACAAGATTGTTTGAGGGATTATTATTGAAAAAAACCGAAGCAAAGAAAAATAAAACAAAATATAGTATTTATTTATTTATGATTAATTTAATATTATTGTGGTGTGTAAAGGCCATAGTATCTAAAAGTACTACACATATTTGATGCAACCATAAATTTATGAGATTTGGTGGACTTCGACGTTTATATTATTCTATTCAGCAGCCCTAAAAGTGCAAACCGACAATTGACCTATTTGATATGATAAACAATAATCTAATTATATATTCATATACTTTTGGTTGCCACGGGGGCATGGCAGAAGATGATCACAAAAAAAAAAAAAACTATATATTATTTTTTTTTAAATGAAAATGTTTATTGTTTGGTTGTTCCTGTTCTTTTATTATTCTTGTATATATTGTTGAATGATGTTATACTGGAAAACAGTTAAGCTTAGTACCAAAAGCAAATAACATTTCAATAGGGTTTTGAATTTTGGATAGATAGTCTTCTAAAATATACAGGATAAGTTGAAAACCCTTCAATTTAATTTGTCGAGTTTCTTCATGCTTTTTGCAATTTAATGTCAAAAGAAATTTTGCAATTTATTCTCATTAGTATGTTTAAGTCCTTTAATCTCATAAATTTTTATAAGACAAAGGAAGCAATTTTCGCATGGAATACAAGATTAAATGAATTATATTACAAAATGTTCAGAAAACATCATCGAAATTTGGAAAGAATTGAATATAGGTTGCTATTTTGGAGAAATGTAATAATCAATTTTCTATTAGAAAAAAATGGAATATTATCATTTAATGAATATATGAAATAGCAATGTGATCGTTCTAGATGAGATTAAAACACTGGTTTCTAAAGAAAAAGAACATACACAAAAAAAAAAAAAAAAAATCTAAAGAAAAAAAAAAAAAAAAAAAAAAAAAAAAAAAAAAAAATCTCAAGAATCTTAGATGAGAATAAGATCTTATCTGAAAGAGATTTAAAATGCAATAAAATTGAAACACACTTATCTTAAGATAATCCCAATGAATTTAGTAACCGTCCTGATCTTTTCAGATAATCCTTAAGAATATCTCATTCTTAGGGAAATTTAAATACCATTAATTGTGGATGCCAAAACGTCTTAGGTAATTTAGCTTTAAAAAAATTAATGATAAAGAACAGTATCACTGCATGTGGAGTTGACAAAATGATGTATTTTATTGCTGTTGATTCCCTTAATTTTTTGAAAAAAAAAAAGTTTGAAAAATATTGATTAATACTGTACTTTTATAGCACATAAAATCCTTAATATAAATATTCTGATAATTAGAATAAAAATGAAAGCAAATGAATGATTGTACTAGGTGTTCGCTTCCCTTGTCTGGAAGTCGGGTCTAATCATTGGCTAAACATTGTCAAGCTCAAACCTCAATTTTCAGGATGCAATCAAAATTTCACTATCAAATTAACATGCTAACCAAAATTAACATTTAAATACAATTTTAGCATAATTGTGAATCCAGTATTATATCAAAAGTATCAAGAAAAATTTCTGATTGTCTATAAATGTCACATGGAAATAAATAAAGTAAAATGACATATACATAGAAATATTTGATACTGAAAATCACTTGAAAGATTTTAGTTAGAGCAATATATCATTTAATGATATATATTTATAACTTTTCTCTCTAATATTGGTGGCTCATGTTTAGCCTACTTAGCCTTATGGTTGGTGTCCTAGCTTGTGGACCAGATATAACTCTTAAAAATCTGAATTGCCTTTGCAAATCACTAATATATCAAATGTTTATAAGATAAGGGTGTCAACTATAATAAAATGGAATTATATACGTTAGCTATCTAAGTGTGAGTCTAAGTTCTATATTGAGTAGAAATGAGAAAGTTGAGCAACATATAAGAAAGAAGATCCACAAACCCAATGCCTTAAGGTTTTAGGTTGAAGGTGGTGTCATTTTCTTGTATGGGTTTGACTCAGTTCTCATTCTTGTGAGATCCCCCAGTGTTTATCCCCTCGAATAGTGTGAGTCTAAGTTCTACATTGAGTAGGAATGAGAAAGTTGAGCAACATATAAGAAAGAAGACCCACAAACCCAATGCCTTAAGGTTTTGAGATGAAGGTAGTGTCATTTCCTTGTATAGGTTTAACTCAGTTCTTATTCTTGTGAGATCCCAAGTGTTTACCCCTTCGAATTACCCAACAATATATATATATATATATATATATATATATATATATATATATTTATTTATTTATTTATTTAAAAAATGTAATATGAGTTAATATGCGTACCAGTGTAATTTGACATTTAGATTTCTTGATTAAAGTTTGTAGTTCGATTTTCCAGTAAGAAAGATATCGGTTGAGTGTTAAATAAATTTTACATATTTTTTAGTTAGACATTAAAATAGATATACCAAACTTGCTTAACCAGGGAATTGACATGATAACTTTTATAAAATTATATTTAACTTTTAATATTATGTCCGAAACCTCGAATCTTTTAATATAGTTAGTCTAAATGGTATTCTTTTTCATCTCCTCTTTTATATATGGATGCTACTTTAATTTTTTTTAAAGGATTAATAAATGCAATCTTTCTGGCATGATGCAATCTCTTCATATTTAGGGAAGATATGGTATCAGATAAATGGTTAAATCTTAATAAAAGTGATTTTTTGAGAGTACTTTTAATTATCTAAGTGTCATGTTATATCTAAATTTAATAAATAATTTGTTTGATTTTTTCTGTGTTTAAATAATTAAATTTAAAATATACTTATATATATATAAAATCATATTAAAGATAAAGTATTCAGTCTAATCTAATAAACATAAGTTGTGCATCTGAATAAATGTAAAAGTTGTTTAAAATGTATTTTATTTGATATACACAGGTTTTAAGTATTTCATAATATGTGTTGAATTTTAATAATATTTATTTTACTTTATATTTGTTTGCAAAAATTATATAATTTTCTATTCTTTTAAGAAGATCTCATTACGTCTTGCTAATATCAAAATCTTTTGAAAAATGTGTTAAAGTTGTTTGAAACAAACTTTTTTAAAAAAAACAAATATTATTAAATATTATTGTTATGAAGTCAATCATTATGTTAAGTTTGTGTTTTGTTCAAAAGATAGAAGACAGAAATAAGATATCTATTTAGGTCTTGTAATTTTAATTTGCTCTGGCTAAAGAAGCTACATGCATTTAATGTTGAGTCAAAAACATTTAATGTGTCTTGAAGTTTTAAACATTTTTAGACATAAGAAAAAGTAGTAGCAAAAGAAAACAAGACCCTCACAATAACTATGAACGGTGGTTATAAAATTCGAAGTTAGAATATGATATTGCTTTGATTTGATACTCTTTTTGTTGTACTCAAATTATTTTGTGATTTTTTATAGGTAGGTAGATGAAATGTCTTTCTAGATATGTCAATTTTGTCTTTAGATTTATAACATTTACCGTGAAGAAAATCTATGTGCTTTCTTCTACCATTAGTTTCGATTTTTTTCTAGAATCAATATCAACTCCTGAACTTTAGATTTGTTTAGCTATTTTCTTAGAAATTTGTTGTCTTTTCTTTACATATATTTGATTTGGTATTTTTGTGCTTTTGTAATAGATTTTTCTAATTTTATATATGTTTTTTTTATATGAAGATATATGGTTATAAACCTTTGGATATAAACCTATCACTTAAGATAGCAATGTCCAAAATAATGCATAACATTAAATAGTTTTTAAAAAGTTTTAAAAAATTACAACACTATAATCAAAATTAACCCTTAAAAATAATCCGTAATTAAAAATATAAACAAATTACTTAAACTAAATCTAATAGATACGTCAATCCTTAGATCACAATCCAAAATTATGATTAACTTTCCACAAATAAAATATTTTTCCCGAGCATGACTGAAAATCATATATTTCTTTTGCATTTTTAGAAAATGTATCAATAAACTATGTTTGTTTGTTTTGCATCTTTCTTTTGTTCTGCGAACAGTAGAAAATATCACTGTTCAACATCTAAATGTACAAATTTACACCACTTTCTCGATTTAGTTTTACTTAAACCAAATATTAAATGTGTTTTAGGTGAATTTTCTCTTTGACAAATATTTGTAAAAAATAAAGACACATTTATTTTGAAGATATTTTATCCTTTATGGCATATGCTTAGTCATGTTAAATTATTATAAATTATAAATTGAATGTGAATGTTCACAAACATCTCTATTGATGAAGATATTACTCTAAATAAGATTTACTCAAGGTTTAAAAAAAATAACAAAAGAAATAAAAAATGTGTAAATTAAATTATAAAAAAGAATAAAAAAACAATAAAAGTGCTTAAAATAAATTATTGAAACAAATAAATTAAAAAAATAGAAGAAAATCATAAAGTACTTGAATCTAATTAATTGAAATTCAACGATTGAGAATATCATCCTAACTAGTCCCCATGATTAAACTTTTAAGCGGATGTGTACTATTTTCAACACTACACAACTACTTATTTAAATTCAATCATTTAATTCTAATTATTCAAAACTTCCTCATATTGATGAACATAATATCAGTTATCAAAATAAAACAAATATTAAGGACGTTAATAATTTCTCATGCAAACAAATTCATAACGCTTTTTACAACATAACATAACATCCATATTGGGTAAATAATTTAGTTAAATATGTATTAACATATTTTTTACTTTTAATATAATACAAAATTACAATTTTGATACAAAAATTTTAAATTTATTAATTTTGTTTGAAATAATTAAATACGTGTTTGGTATTTATAATTGTCACATATATTTATTAGAGAAAAAATTAAGGTAAATATATAATTAACCTTGAAAGGGATCTTTTATTTTTTGTTTTTTCTTTATAAATTTAAAATAATTTTTAATAATTCCTTCAATGACTAATGTTATTATTAACACGTATTTACTTATTACTCATTAATAAAGTTCAAATAAAAAATTAATATAATCAAAGTATTGTTCTATTAAGAGTTTAATTTTTTTTATTATACTAAAAATAAAATATACTAATCCTTATCATACTACTATTTACTTTCCTATATTTAATTCATAAATTATCAGTTCCTCACCTTAAAATATTATGTTAAAGAAAAATGTTGAAGATTAGGTTAACTTAGAGGAATAGCACATGGGACGACGGAGTCACCTAAACCGAAGCAGAGAAAAGTCCGATAAATACGATAACGGAGCGTAAATATGAGGAAATCATTGGTCACTATTATTATTATTACTTTTTAATTTTTATCTTGTGTGTGTGTGTGGCACCACAAACTTTTGTCACACGCACGTTCCCACTTGGTAGGAATTAGGAAACGAACGGACATTATACGATGAGGACAACTTTTCCGTATGTACGTGTTTGTTCTGTTCCTTCTACAACAACAATAATGTATGTCTACTCTTCTCTCTCTCAAATACCATTTTTTTTTTAACATATACCTTCAAATCTTCCTCATTTACTTCTTCATCTTTCTTCTTCCTTCCCACATGCCATTAAAATAACACACTACATCATATGTTATTTTTTTTAACTCATCACTGGAATAATCAAAACTATTATATCACAACTAGTAATTAACACATTTTTTTATCTAAAAAAATATATATTTTTTAGCATAACTGAGGATATCGAGGTGAGATTCTAGGAAAAAAAAATCCCTGTAATATTTATCATTATTTTATTGTCACTAAAAAAATACAAAAATTATATAAATCTAAAATATCTAATCAAAATAAACCTAATAGTTGCTATAGTTAAAAATAAATTCTAAAAGGAAAATAATTTTTTAGATTCATACTAACATTTTTTACGTTAATCTTATGTTATAAATTTGAATGTTGGAATATTTTGTACGTGTCCGAGCTCAGATAACGATAAATAATTCCTCGTTCGATGAAACAATTGTAATTAGAAAATATTTTACCAATAATTAACAAACGTTGAAGTAAAACGTGTTTTTCTTTTTTTTTTTGGAAAATTTCTTATTGCGTAAAGATATGTTTATTTAAAACACAAAATACCAATGCCTAAGCTTACGTTTGTCTGTCTGGGTAAAAAATATGTAGTTAATGCATTTGTACCGAGCGAAGACTGAATATAGTAATAATAAAAGGTGAATTCAGTTCACAATGGTAGTAGATCCGTGAAGCTAACATATACATCTAAAATAAAATAAAATAAAAAATTATAACCACGCTTCTTTTTTCAAATTTTTTTTTTTTTTAACGTGAATTGAATTAATTTTTTTTTATCTTAAAGGGACACATTTTTAATTATTTATTACAATGTTGCTACACTTTGAAAAGTCGAAAATTGATAATAGATTTCAAAACGCTAATCTAAAATAAAATGAAAATTTATATTTTAAAACAGGAATTTATACTTATTTTTAATTTTAAAAAAAGCATGCGTTGATACAAGATTTTTATAACTATTTTTACTAAATTCATTTTTGAAATGTTATATTTTTTAAATTTATTTTCTTACCAACATCTCCTTTAAAAAAACAACCAGAGTCGTGTTTAAATTACATGATTTTATTATAAAAGCAAAAAAATATATTTTTAATCCTTATATATATATATATATATATATATATATATATATATATATATATATATATAT
>Ga0209489_100541_pt1 | contig 71849 bp, 40 predicted proteins | sample SiratrowhiteBW_FD_187527 | JGI IMG/M metagenome (GOLD analysis project Ga0209489, IMG submission 187527) | Root nodule microbial communities of legume samples collected from California, USA - Siratro white BW (SPAdes) (version 2) | ecosystem: Host-associated > Plants > Roots > Nodule | place... | reverse complement strand
TATATATATATATATCCATATATATAAATGATATAATGATTTGTTTCTAAATAATTATAACGGAAAGATAAAAAAAATATGTACATAGTAACAAATAATTAAGGGATAACATAAGTTATAATTAAGGAATAACATAAGTTATAATTAAGAGTGTGTTGTGATGCATGCACATGATCTGTGACTAATTGTTTCTAATGAATGGAAAGAAAGTTTACACGCTCCCGTAAGATGGAGGAGAGAGACCGAATGTTAATCTTGTCTAGAAGAAATGCATGGCGAGAATGAGACATAGACTTGGTAAGTAGATCAGCTAGTTGATTACTTGTTGGCAGACACTTGAAGTTCCTTAGAAGTAACAAAGTCACAAACAAAATGATAATAAATAGCAAGAAGTTTCATGAGAGGATGGAACACAGGCGCAAAGATAGGTAGCTCCAATATTATCAGAGAACAATTGTGGCGCCTTGATGATTGGATGACCAAGCTTCTTTAATAGTTCACGTAACCACATACTACAAAAAAATAACTGGATTTACCTACGACAAAAATTCGTAAGTAATGAAAAAATTTCGTAGGTAATAAGACATTACCCACAGATTACCAACGGGTCAAAATCCATAGGTAATCAGGTCGTAGGTACCTTTCCCACCAACTTTTATCTGTGAGTAATTCCATTTCGTATTTTCCACGGAATTTGTTCCGTAGGTATAATTTTACATTACCCACTAAAATTGTTCTATTGGTAACATCATAATCTTTTATTATTTTTTTATTATTATTTATGATTAAAATTTATTAAGATTATTTTTATATCCTTCTACTTGTTTAATTATTTATTATTATTCTTATTTAGGATTATTGTTTATGTTATATTATTTTTATATCCTTCTACTTGTCTCATCAAGTATTATTATTATTATTTAGGATTATTGTTAATGTTATTACAAATACTAATAAAATTATTATCAAACTACAATTAGGAAGAGTTGAACCTAGGATCGTTGAGTGTAGAAAGAAACCTTTGACCACTCCGCCAAACAAAGTATGTGATCATATTATAATTATTATTATTCTTATTATGATTATACTTATGATTATGATTATAAATATTATTAGTAAATTATTATTATCGTTAATAATAATATTCTTATTGTTGGTATTCAGCCTCTGTTGAAGATTTAGCAACAGATCGGTTGCTTCTTAGAGGACTAAGAGATGACATTGGGCCTCATATAAATAAGATAGGCAGCGGTTGGTGCGAGAGAGGTGAAGACCATGGTCAAGTGTCCACTTGAGATAGCGAAGTAGACACTTGGCAGCTTTCATGTGAATTTCAGGGAGAGCTTGCATGTACTATGATAGTTTATTCACTGAGAAAGAAACATCTGGACAGGTGAGATACAAATATTGTAGGGAACCAATAATACGACGGAACTCTTGGATATCACATAAGAGAGCATCAGACGTTGGAGTCAAATCACATGAAGTAGAAAGAAGGGAGCAGACAGGCTTTGCATCTTGCATGCTGGTAGAAATCAATAACTCACGTACATAGTGTTGTTATGAAAGAAAAAAATTGTGAGATGTAGGGAGGATTTCCATACCAAGGAAATGACGAGGAGACTCGAGATCCCTTAAAGAGAACTTCAATGCAAGAGTAGTCTTGAATGCATTCAGAAATGAGTCGTTATTGCCCGTGAGTAGTAGATCTTCTATATAAACAAGAAAATATGCAACAACACTATCCCAATTGAATACAAATATATAGTCAGATCGAGAATTAAGAAATTCATATGTAATAAGAAAATTTTTTAGAGCATTATACCAAGCGCGAGGTGCTTGTTTGAGACCGTACAACGCTTTGCGAAGCTTGCATACATAATCTGGAAAGTGAGAATTGGCAAAACCTGATGGTTGAGACATGTAAATATCCTTCGAGATACTACCATGAAGAAATGCATTATTAACATCCATTTGACATAAAGGCCAACCATTAGAAAGAGCAATGTAGAGAACTAACTTGATAGTAGGAGGCTTAATGACTGGACTATAAGTTTCAGTATAGTCGATACCAGGACGTTGATGAAACCCTTTGGCAACAAGACGAGCTTTATATCGAGTTATAAAGCTATCAGGATCCCACTTTAGACGAAAAATCCACTTATTACCAATAATGTTGAACTGTGGTTGCTCAAGGCAAGGGACTATGTACCATTGGCAAGTAATGTATTGAATTCTTCTGACATTGCTTGTCTCCACTAAAAATGTTTCAAATCCTGAGAAAGACAAAAAGGTTCAATTTGGTTGGATAGAGGAAATTTGGATACTAGGTGAAGCTGTTTGGGTTTAGAGATGCCATCTTTAGATATTGTGACCATTGAGTGGGACGGTTGTTTAGGTCCAGGAGAGCATGAGGATGAGTCTATATGCGTGGAAGGAGATGAACCCAAAGTGTATAAGATATCATTATTGGATGGAGGAGAGGATTTAGTAAAATTTGGTAATACATGAGGAGGGGATGAGGTAAGGGTGATGTTGGCATGAATATAGGTGAAGATAAGTTTTGAGATGTGATAGGTTAAAAGGAGACAATGGAGGTGGAATTTGAATTTTGTGATATGAATGTTGGAATTATTTGTATGTGGTTTGAAAGTGTGGGGCCATATAATTGTACGCATGTAAGAATGGATGTGAGAGAGAAAAGATGTGATTGTAAGTGTAGAAGAATAAGAAAAAACATTTTCTACAAAATGCACGTATCTTGAGCTATCTAATTTTTTAGTTTTAAATTGAGTATACCCAGTAAGTTAAATCAAACCATTTGATTTAGAAAAAATGTTCTATCTTTTTAGGCGTGTCTCTTTTGATCTTACATTTTTTTTTTTCTCTTACACTTTCTTCACTTAAAAAATATCAACGTATCATGTTACATTACTATGGAAGCTCATTGTTTAATTCAAAAATGATCTCTAAATTCCAGTGAATAAGTGACTCACGAAATTCGAAAATAACTTTAAACCGCAGTCCAGAAGCTTTTTATATAGAAGAAAAAATAAGTAATTTTAAGATTATATAAATGAAATTCCAACATTACACAATCTAAAAAAATATAAAAAAGATAACTTTCATTTTCAACCATCCAAAAGATTATTTAATATAAAAAAATAACTTTTAAATTGTATAATCCAAAAAAGAATCATTAAAAAAATAACTTTCAAATTGTATAATTTGACTTTTATTTCTTACTAGCGTAATTTAAAAGTCATTTATATAATTTATAAAACATTTTTCATTTTCAAAAGTCATTTTTTACATGAAAAAAGTTTCAAATTACACCAAACCTAAGTCATTGTTTATAAACCAAAACAACAAAATAGAGATTTTCATATTTATGGACGTACAATGGGTGCAAAAGGAAATCCCCACGAGGTTATTATCAAGGCATTTCATTACATACGACAAATCTCGTAACACGTTATTATGCAATTATCATAATTTGCTTTCTCTTTTTTAATCTAATTTTTTTAATTTCAGAAATGAAAAATGAAACTAAACCAGAAAAACAACTAATATATAAAAAAATATATATTCCAGGATCACATTCAAACCCTAACGTAGTTTGCCTGGGCAAACTTGGTGAACGGTAAAAATTGTACGGGTGGGTATCATCATGAACTAACTACTAATAATGAATTTTACAAAACTTGTCTATTGACAGCATAACATTTGGGATTTATGAACAAGGAAGAAATAATTTAACAGCCAAAACAGCTCTATGAATGAACTCAATGGAATCGTACTTCAAGTGAGCTTACGCCATAACCCTCCCTTGGATGCTGTTAAGCACTTCACTCGTCGGAAAACGAAACCAACCTTTGGAGGTCTTCCGTCAACAAGTGAATTTTCATATATCTCTTTGCACTCTTGAATGACCTTTTTAAACAAGAGAAACATATGTCAATTACAAAATCAATCATTTCTCCAGTCTTCATGAGATAATTTTACTTGATCAAACTTTGATTAATAAGTTATGCCCTCTTAGAAGTTGGGACTAACCGACTCCCCATAAAGATGCCCTTATAATTTGAGTCTGTGGCTAAATTATAACACAAATAGATCCACCAGAATTTAAAGTACAGACCATGTTAAATTGTTAATTTATAGGTTGGGGAAGAATATTCATGCATTAAAATCAGAACATTTACGAACTCCAGCAGTTAACTTGATTAAAAACCAAATAAATGCTCCATTTATGGGCTAATCTTCGAAGATATTTCTTGAGTTTTAAGTAAAGCAAAATAAACATAAAATTTTATTTACCTCTTTGGCATCCTTCCGAGGAATGCCTTCTCGTAGATTAACAAGTTTCTCAACAACTTCAGGCTGCAACAGTAAAAACATATATTTATCCACCAGGATATAAGGTAGAAATCTTCATTAGTCTCGAACTTCGAATCATATAAAGCTTTTAGAAGTTAATTTTCTAAGCAAAAAGATAAATTATGTAATAACTTGAAACCCATCACAAAAAAATTCGATTGAGTAAAGAACTGATACTTCCATTTGTAAATGCAAATATTGAAATTAGACTAGCCATCATGATTTTACCGGGCAGTCAGGTTGATGTTCAAGTATATTTGTGTAGATGAGTGTGAAGGTATCCAGGCTCTCTGCTGAAGCAAGTTCCCTCAAGTCGCTAAGTACACTCACTCTATTTTCAACTTTCTAATCCAACATGAAGGAAATTAGAGTAAGAAACTTGGGCTGGGCGTCAAGATTAACATATATGGAACTGGCACAATCTCCACGTTAGAGAGCAACAGTAACAAAAGTTGTAAAAGGAACTTACAGAAACACTGATATGTTCCCTAAAGAAATCCATGATAACCTCTTCATCTAGCCTCATCCGTTCAATAGTTTCTTCCTTAATGTAATTTTTCTGCAATTAAAATATCAATGACACCATCAAGTCAAATAAATACAAAAGCTGTTAAAGAAAATCTGTACAATTTTAGTACATAAATAAAAATCAACAATTGTTTTATTGACAAGAGAACCTGTGTTAAAAGATGATCAACATAAACAATCACTGTTTCTTCCAGGCAGGCTTCAACAAATCTCCTAAAAGATCGTTCTTCAATATACCTGGAATATATGGGTAGTTGAAACTTAGTTTTCCTCACAAATGAAATATTTAACAATCAAAGTTCAAGAAAATGCAATAGAAGACAGCAACTTTATAACCAACTTCAGATCTTATACAACGAAAATTGATAGCTAATCTGGTATGAATAATTTAAGAACATCGGAATAAGATATGATAACAAAAAAGAGTAAACAGTAAAAACGAGAGAACAATAAAAACAAGTATTGCCATCAAAAATAATCCCGAAAAAGGAAACTAAATTCCATCAGATGGGAGAATTTAGTATAAGACTTGTCTTTGGCTGTTTAATTCAGAAGTCTTCGTTTGGCATAAGGCTTGTCTAGAAACATACAAATTCACATGTATTATGCACTATGAAATAGAATATATTTAAATGTGAATTTTACTTTCATTTTTTATTGTGTTAACAAACACATGAAAGTGCGTGCAACACCCAAGTCTAAAACAAGAAGGCCTTTTATGGTAAGTGAGAATAGAAAAGCTTGACCGCAACTGTATTTGGATAATCAAGGTTAAACTTACTTAAAGATTACATGAGCACTTAAAAAATGCACATCACTTTGTTCTAATCTCAATCATTCATATAAATCAAATGGTCAACACTTGGTACTTGCTTCTATTACTCTGAGAAAAAAATACACCCTCACTTGTGTGCACACTTGTGGTGGTGGGGATTTTCTATTCCATGCTATGATATAATATTTTTATACTTCTATCTCCCATGTAAAATACAGGATCAACAAATTTGTCAACCCTGCTAAACCTTAGAAGTTTAGCAGTCTATAAAATCGCATGTAGATCCTTACTAAACATATGAAAGTTTCTACACGGATACAAGAGAAAGTGCCATAGCACATACGGAAAATTAAACAAAGTAAAATGACATAGACAACAAATACTCACATTTTTACATCGCCAAAATAATCACCAAATGTTGCAACCAAGTACTCAGTAACCTGCCCCTCACTCCATTCTGATAAATGCAAAGAAATGAAAACTCAAGTTTTGCACTAAACAAGGTGCTAAAGCATTTAATTGATGATATCTAAAAGAAAACAGTAATGAGGATATTGTACAGGATAATGATTGATAATTGCAGAAAATATGATGTATATTTTCTGATTTGGAAAAAAGTACAAAAGAGGTATAAATAGAATACAAGGGAATAAACCTGTACACTAATCTATCCTGAAAATCAGGAAAATAATTCTCCCTATAAATGTTGTACCTAAATAAGGAAATAAAACTGATTTTATTAACATTAAATCCTATGGGCTATACAAATCAGAACTGGATGATTTTGATTGATATGCGCTGATCTCCAACAATAATAGTACAACATTAATCCAAACATGCAAGTACTAAGCAGCAAGTATCAAGTACAAGAAATGTAAACTGGTTCACAAGCTTTAAACAATTAACAATAGTTTGCAAGCTGTTATAAGCCACTCTGCATTTCCTATTTGACTATATGAATTTATTGCAGAAGTGTATACAGTTCCAAAAACAGGAATGCTTCTAATAGAAAAAAAACCTAGGTAAAAGTTATAAGCATAAACCAGAAAGACCCAGATAGCTAATTGTAAAATAAAAACTATTTTACCTTTCTGGTATAGCTTCACCAGTAACTCCTGGACACCAGGATCTTCAAATATCACACTAACAGTTTGATGCACAGCTTCCTATCACCAAGAAGAAATTCAATGTATCAGAAGTCAAATTTCTCCCAAACAAAATATATTCACAGAAATTGCAATTACAGTGAACTTGTCTGATTTTAATATCAAAAAATGTAGTAGCAGAAAAATGAAAAGTGATATGTAAAATTTAGAAATAAAATGTCTGATTTTTCACTTACGGCTTCAAATCCTAAAAAAGCAAGCTCTCCTCTTCGAGGAATAAGGTTGTGTACATTTACTCTATTGAAACCCCACTAGTTCAGAGACTCCTGCACTGAGTTGCCCCCTTTTGTTATTACGAACCTTTGTCACATTCATTTTCCTTTATGTTAGTTGGTTTTTCCTGTTTTGCTCTTATGTTTAGGAAAAATCATTATTGTTTATCTTTGAAATCCTTTATCTTAATGAATTTCCCATTTTATCAGATAATAATTATTATAATTATAGAAATAAGGAGTTGATCCTATATAATCAAGAATATCTATATACATATTATTAGGAACTTTTTTATTAATTACTGTATCATATCTTTGTTGTTAGAGGATAACAAATCTCCTATATTTAGTGTATTAATTCTTTTTTCTTAATATAAGTAAAACACTTGTGCTGTCTCAGAAACACAATTTTTGCTTAATGTTTCTCTCTTCCCTAGAGTTTTATAATAATAATCAAAATAATAACAAAAAAAACAACCAGTAACCAGATGCGCTACAAATCATTGGTCCATGATACGCTACTAGACCCACTGGTGTTAACAACAATTAAGAAACTCCAAAATTATACTAAAATTCCTCTTTATTGAACTGAAAACTGTGATTATAGTACACACAGGAAATTACTTTTCCTGTCACACAGGCCAAACCCTGTTGTTCTCGACTAAATTCTCTCTCTCTCCTTTTCCCCAAGGTTGATATCTTTAAATAGATCAACCCTTACAAGGTAACATTCTAACTAACTCTAACTTCCTCCCCCGCTGTTACATTTTTAATTTCCTCCTATAACAAGTCTTTAACCCCTTATACTTATTATCCTGTCCTTGATGCCCCGCCTGCCTAACAATTCTCCCTTCCAAAAGATCCACCTTGTCCTCAAGGTGAGCTTCTGGGAACTGCTCTTGCATCGTCGTCAGGTCCTCCCAGGTTGCAGTCTCGGTGCCCCCTTTTTCCCACTGGATTAATACCTGCTTTACTGTTTCCCCTTGTCGGTCAATTACTCTGGTCTTTAACACCTCTTTCAGAATCCTCTCTTCTTCTAACCCCTTAAATTCAGGAGGAATTGTCACCTCTATTCGTTCATTTCCAATCGCCTTTTTAAGTTGGGATACATGAAATACCGGATGTATGTGAGCTTCATCCGATAATTGCAATTTATAAGCCACTGCACCCACTTGAGCCCATACTCTAAAAGGGCCATAATACCTTGCCGACAGCTTTGGGTGCAATCTTGTTGGCATGGATTGCTATTTATGAGGTCTAATCTTTAAGTATACTTCATCCCCTATTTTAATTGACACTGGTCTCTTGTGCTTATTGGCAAATTCGACATTTGATCTTGTGCCCTCAATAGGTGGAATTTAAGTTGTCTCAATGCTTCGTCGCGATTGATTAGGTCCTAAGCCACCGGTTCCACTGTTGATTCTCCTGGTACATATCGGGTTAAGGATGGAGGTCTCCCATACACCACCTCAAATGGAGTGCATTTCGCAGCCCCATGATAACTAGTATTGTACCAATACTCTGACCATGACGCGTAGTGTATCCAATTCTTAGGTTGTTCTGAACAAAATCACCTCAAATACGTCTCTACTGTCCTATTTAATACTTTTGTTTGACCGTCCGATTCAGGATGATATGCGGTGCTCATGTTTAATTGAGTCCCCTGTAATTTGAACAATTCTTTCCAGAATTCATGAAAATGGAATCCCTATCACTCACAATTGATGCTGGAATCCCATGTCAGCACACCACTTCTTTCACGAACACATCCGCTACTGATTTTACTGAATAGGGGTGTCTAAGGGGGATAAAGTGGTCGTATTTGCTGAGACGGTCCACAACCACGAGAATAGAGTCATACCCATTAGATTTAGGTAGTTTAAAGATAAAATTCATACTGATTTCCTCCCAGACCTCACCGGGAATAGGCAAAGGTTGCAGCAACCCCTGGGGTGAGCTGGCCAAATATTTATTGCATTGGCACACCATGCAGGTTGCTACATACTCAGTAACCCATTTCTTCATTCCAATCCAATGTAAAGATTGGCTAATCCTCTTTAAGGTGCGGTAAACCCCTGCGTGACCTCCTAAGGCAGTCGTGTGGAATTCCTGTAACAGTTTAGGAATCCATGTTGATCCTGCAAATAACACTAATCAACCCTTGTAATGTAATCTTCCATTTTCCAATGTGTACTTCCCATTTGACCCTGGATTGTTCGTCAATTCAGCAATAATTTTCTGCAACTCCTGATCTCTCTGGATTTCGTCCTCTATTGTTTCCCAATCTTGCCAATATGGTTTGAATACCATATTTATTTCCGCCGTGCTTTCCTCCTTCTCTTCGAAAGAGCGTGACAATGCATCTGCAACCTTATTCATTACTCCTGATTTATAGATGATATCAAATTCATACCCGAGTAATTTGGCCAACCAATTTTGTTGGTCTTGGGTAGTGATCCTCTGCTCTAGCAGGTATCTCAGACTCCTTTAGTATGTGTATACTGTAAATTTTTTACCAATCAGATATGGCCTCCAATGCTGGATGGCCAGCACTAAAGCCATTAACTCCTTCTCATATATGGATTTGGTTAAGGAGGAATCTGCTAGCGCCTTGCTAAAATAAGCAATGGGCTTTTTATTTTGGGATAGAACTGCCCCGGTGCCCTTGCCTGAAGTGTCACACTCGATGCGAAAGGGAATGTCAAAGTTTGGCAGACTTAAAACTGGTGCAGTGGTGAACGCCCTTTTTAACTGTTCCATGGCCTGTGTGTTGTCATCATTCCATACAAAGCTTTCCTTCTTTAGTAATTGAGTAAGTGGTCTGGCTATTTTTCCATAATCATGTATGAACCTCCTATAGTATCCCGTTAAGCCCAAAAATCCTCTCAAGGACTTAATGTTTTTCGGGGTAGGCCACTGTTCCACTGCTGCAATTTTCTGTGGATCCATCTTCACACCCTCTTTTGAAATCACATGGCCCAAATACTGCATCTCTTGCTTCCCGAACTCACTTATTTTTGTTGGCAAAGAACCAGTGTTGTTGCAGCGTTTGAAGCACCTCTTTAAGCTGTTTTAAATGCTCTTCCCATGTTTTACTGTACACTAATATGTCATCAAAGAATACTAAACCAAACTTTCTCAAATGGGTGTGTAAAATTGAGTTCATAGCACTCTGGAAGGTGGCTTGGGCGTTAGTGAGTCCGAAGGGCATTACTAGTGATTCGTAGTGCCCATGATGAGTGCGAAAAGCAGTTTTTTGAATATCTTCCTCCCTCATTCTTATCTGATGGTATCCCGAACGCAATCCACTTCGGAAAAATAGCAAGCTTCATGTAGTTCGTCCAATAATTCCTCTATCACGATTATTGGAAACTTATCCGGTATAGTGGCTTTGTTCAAGGCTCTATAGTCCACAGAATCACCAACTCCCATCCTTTTTCTTTACTAGAATGACAGGGCTTGAAAAAGGACTATTGCTAGGTCTCATAATTCCAGCCTTCAACATTTCTTCTACTTGTTTTTCAATTTCAGATTTCATCAAATAAGGATACTTGTAAGGCCTAACATTTATAGCCTCCACTTCCCATTTTAGCGGTATTCTGTGATCCACCTCTCTAGCTAAGGGTAACTCTGTGATTTCTTCAAAAATTCCTTGACAATCCTTTAAGACTCCAGCCAACTCCCCCTGTTGCACCTCTGTCAAATTCTCCATTCCTCGTGGACCTTCTATCTCATTCATCTTTGTTCCCCACAACAAGTCAAGGCGGCTATCTCCCTTTCTTTCTTCAAGGCTTTGGGAGTCAGCAAAGTCTTTCTCAATGAAGGGTCCCCCCGAATCTGAATTCTTCGCCCTCCATATGGGAACGTCATGGTTAGAGCCTTCCAATTCACCTCCACGTCTCCCAAGGTTCCTAGCCATGCCACTCCTAAGATAACGTCCACCCCTCCTAATTCAAACACATAAAATTTTTCCTTAACAATATGGTTTTCCAGTTTTATCACTATATTCTCACAAAATCCACAGGTGCTTCTTCTAAACCCATCTCCTAACTTCACACTATAAGTTGGCATGCCTTCCACTGTAAGTTTTAAACGCTGCACTAGTTTGGTGGAAATAAAATTGTGACTAGCAAGCACCCTATCTATCGAGACCAACACCTTCCTCCCCATCATTTCTCCTTGTAGTTTCATAGTATGGGGTTGAGTTAAACCTCCTGCTGATAGCACTACAGATTCATACATCGGCGCTCATGTTTGGATCTGTCACTCTCCTCCTCATCCTCCTTCTCTTCTTCTGTCTCAGTGTGCTGCAGGTCTTCATCTTCCAAATCTTCTCCTTCACCACATATCACCACCCTTAAATTTTTATCTGGGCATTTGTGACCATAATTGTAGGCACCCCCACAACGAAAGCAACGACCTTCTTCTCTTCTTTTTCTTCTTGTTCCCTCAATTCCCACCGTATTATGCCTATTTTCTTTCCGGGTATGGTAAAGTTCTGGAATTTCTACTTCTTGTTCCCTCAATTCCCACTGTATTATGCCTATTTTCTTTCCTAGCATCATTGACAACGCTGGAACCCGCATTTCTGGATCCTCCCTTGTGATTATCACTCCTTGTCATCACCCCTGTGCCTCCTGTATATCGAAACTGGCCTGTTCGATAACTGTTTGTTGCGTATTTGTCCCAATTCGATGTTTCCTCTAAATCCAACGCAATCTCCATAGCCCTTGTCAGCTCCTTAGGATCATGTCGTGTAATTTGAAGTCTAATCTTGGGTTGCAATCCTGCCAAAAAATAGCCCATCATTTGTTCCTCCGTGATATTGGGTGCTTGCGAAACCAAAATTTCGAATTCTTGGATGTAATCCTCCATGTTCCCTTGTTGTTTGATCTTAGCCAATCTTTCAAAAATGGAACTTCTTTCCCGTCCTCCAAACCTTTGAATTAATGCTTCTGTAAACTCATCCCACGACTGGTTCTTAGATTTTTTTTTCTCCAAAATTTGAACCAATGATTGGCCCCTCCTTCCATACTGATGAAAGCCAATTTCAACTTTTCCTTTGTCGATACATTTTGCACTTCAAAGAATTTTTCTGCTCTTGACACCCATCCTTGCGGGTCTATGCCTTCAAATGTGGGTAATTCCACTCTCCTTGCCCACGTTTTTCCTCCTTCCTCCTCCTCCTCTGAGTTTCCGTCTCTTTCAAACACTTCCCCCTTCTTCTCATCTCCATTCACAGAATTTTCCCCACCTTCTGAACTTTTCTCATGTTTCTTGAATTCTTTCAAAGCTTCTTTAAATTCTAAGATCCAAGAGACCCTCTTTGACCGCCACCATATCATTTTTCAGTTCTGCAATTGCTCATCCCTGTTCGCTGGCCCATTTTTCTATAGCACTCATCCTATGTTCCATTCTTGTTTTTCTTCCAATCCTCGAATCCGGTAGGTCGGACCACTTGATACGCTACTAGAACCACCGTTGTTAACACCAGTTAAGAAACTCCAAAATTATACTGAAATTCCTCTTTATTGAATTGAAAACTGTGACTATAATACACACAGGAAACTACTTTTCCTGTCACACAGGCCAAACCCTGTTGTTCTCGACTAAATTCTCTCTCTCTCTCCTTTTCCCCAAGGTTGATCTCTTTAAATAGATCAATCCTTACAAGGTAACATTCTAACTAACTCTAACTTCCTCCCCCGCTGTTACATTTTTAATTTCCTCCTATAATAAGTCTTTAACCCCTTATACTTATTATCCTGTCCTTGATGCCCCGGATGCCTAACAGTCCACAACATTTTTTCACAAACTTAGCATATAGAGACTTACAAACTGTAATTACAAGATAATAAAAAGATTTAAACAAAATAAATGATGAAAAGGTTATGGCATATGTATAGAATTAGTCATATCTGTCATACACCACTCTTGATCATTTCTAAACAACTACACAAATTTGTCACGCCCTTGGATAAACAAACATCTGCAACTAAGATTTGGCATTTGGCTTCTATTTTTGCTTATGTAAGCATGGTCATTTTAAATGAATGGAGTTTCCCAAACATACATACAAGGGAATTTTTTTTCTCAATTGATTTTTTTTCCTATCGTTGTCCTTTGTTTTTGCTCCAATATCAACTGTCAATGAAGATTCTATATCCTCCAACCTTCTAGTAATTTCATCTCTTCATCATAATGCAATGATTTATCAGATCATAATTTTCAATATAAGCATAAATCACTGTGATCTACAATAAACCAATGATCAATTCTGTATGTGATTAACGATCCTCAACTTCCAGAATTATGACAAAACTGCAACCAATTTAAAACCTTGGTTTATATCATTTTTAATTTCACAAAAATGAGGAATAACTGGTTTCAAATCCACAATCGTGCGATCTCACGATTTGTATCACATTGAAATATCTGAGATTATTGAAATATTGGTGTGAAGAAACTGAGACATACAAACATATGCTATAGAGATAATTTCACAAAATTCCAGAATAATAAATGCTTGTAGAAGTTGAAGAAGCTGAATGTCAATTAAATGCATCAATAATTGCTTTGCAAAAACAATGCACTCACACACACACACAAGAAAAGTATTAGAATAAAAAAATTGAACACTCTTCCATACCTTAGCTACCTCAAGAAAACCCTTACAGGTATCTTCAAAATTAACCTGTAGTGAAACAGAAACACATATATAAAGTCAAGAAAATGATTGGGTAATTAATCAGGTGAGTTTTCGACAATTTTTAAAACAACCCAAAATATTTGGAACAGAACAGGAAACTGATGGGTTAAGGGAATTTTCATCTTTGGGCATTAACACAATTCAACTTGGTGATACCCAAGCAGAAGAGAAGCAAACAACATCAATCTAGAATTCTTAAACAGCTCAGTTAGTTGGACTTCTACTACAGGTAATTGACAATCTTCTCAGTTCTGAAACAAAGCAGTTTTTTTAACTAAACTAGGTATTCAAAAACATCACTACACAGATTGCAACACCAACTAGGTTGACACTCCAAACTATATCAATCATTTGCAGCATACCTTAAATTTATTGAATAAAATAAATATAAAAGAAATACAAACCAAGTGGGGGGTCTCCAGTCTCAAAAAACAAGGCAATTGATATTTGCATACCGAGAGTGGAAGGAGGAGGGACGAAGGTTATTGTTTTTCAATGTGGCCGTCAATTTTGGGCATTCCATGGGTATCTTGAAAGGAAGTTAAGAGTGCTTATTTTGGAGGAGGATGAAGGAGAATCAGAAGGAGAAATATCAGAAAAGGTTGAATTATGGAACAAAATTCAAATGTTGATCAAGAAGGCACAGTTTCCTTTAAAAACAAAGATGCTACTGTACTAGGAGGCACTATAGGAAGTTTCTTATAAGGCAATTATTAAAGTAATAATTCTGAATTAGTAACCGAGTAGATGATGTGAATGAAGTTGTGCAAGACATGGATCAGCAGGTGGGCTAACTAAGGGGAGAACTAGTTATGCAAGCTTAGCTGATAGTATACACACACAAGAAACAGAAATAACTATGGATATAGTTATACAAGCTTAGGCGGTGGTATGCTAATAGAAGAATGGGATATGATGGGGAACAGCTGGTCATTTTCATGCTGGTTTTCGAAGAAAATTCATTGTCTTACGAACCTAGGATCTGGCTTTCCGTTTGGAAGAACTTAGACACATCAAGAATAATATCCCCCTTATACTAATTTTGTTCTATATCAATCACTTAAATGGTTTCAAAAAAATCAAGACTATTTTTGGATAGGATGATTTGGCTACGAGAGGGAGGCTGTGCATATTGGTCAGTCACTACCAATTATCCAAGTCATTCAATGCAGCATGGACTCAAAACATAGAATCCTAAACTTGGGAGCCAATTCTTGAGAAATACGACATATTGTTTGTTACAATTTTGTTAATAATTCAGTGCAGTGTTGTTATGTTCTTTTTTGGGAATGACAGATTGATAAGAAAGCAAAGCACGTGTTTTCTCCTCATTCACAACATGCATCAACGAAAGAATATACATGATCTTTCACAACAAAATTTAAAGAACTTCAGTTCCCAAAGACTATGTCAATAACCAACAGTTGCAAGTTAATGAAATTAGGAAAAACAACAAAATCCCAGAAGTTCAGACCTGTTCAGCATAGTTCTGTGGAAGGGCTTCTATGGTGCTATTACTTAGCTCCATTGCAAGGTCATAGCAACGCAAATTGTTGTTAATCTAAATAAAATGTTGTATTGAATGTAATGTTAGCAAAAAAAATCATATGCTGAAATAATAAGCCAACACTTGCAAAAAGAATTACACTAACCATAGCGCATAAAGGTTCCAGACCAATTTCAGAGGCTGGTTCTTCAAGTCTCTTCTTTTCAGCTGCTTGAAAATCAATCATTACCTGTAAAAATACATAGTATAACCTAGGATACAAAGCTACTAATATAAGAAGTAAGCACTACATATTATCTGTGAGGAAAACTTTATAGATTTCTGGTGATATTCTTCCAATAATCATGCACTCAAGTCTCAAAAACTAAGTTACGCCCAGTTTTACTTTTATTTACCTAGAGTTTAGTTTTCAAACAGATAAATGTATAATAAGCATCAGTTACGCTACATCTATATCTTATCTGATATTACCTGAATGGTTGCCAGGGCAATTCTGTATAACATGAGATCAGTGCTATTATCCCGAACAATTTGCACTTGCTCACCAAGTATCCTGAAGAGATCAACAGCAGCAGGGGTATATAACTTCCCATCTTCAGTTTTCTTTGGGGGCTGAGTTCTATCTGCCTCTAAAATATTCAAGTACCATTTCTGAAAACATTAAGAATAAAGCTTAGCCCTAAACATCATAGATTACTAAAGCTAAAAAATAAGCAAGATAGTTAGGATTACCCTAGTTGTAGCTTGCATTCTCTCAACATAGGAGTTCATTAGAGGATCCATTGAACCACTCTCAGAACACACTTGGGCTAGAGACTCGTCAACTCCAAGCCCAATCAGATTATCTTGGTATTCAACCACCCAACCAGTTACCTGCTTCGTAAAAAAAACATAAGCATATATTTTTTTTCACATAAAACATTCAGACAATAGAGTATACTTATATATGTATAGTGCTGAGTCAGCAATAGTCATTGTTAGTTAGCCAACCATCAGTCCGTTATGCTAGTTGGAATTAATTGGATTATCCAGTTGTCATTCTATTATGACAGCTGGAGTTGATTGGGCTTAGGTCTACCTCGTAGCCCAAGCTATTTCTCTGTATAAATAAATGAGCTCAATGGCTCTCTGTGTGTAATGAATTCATTTTACAAGTTAATAAAATTTCACTTTCATTTTTTGCAGTTTCTCTGACTTATCTATGGTAATCTGAGCTTTCAAAGCACTATCATGGCTATTGATCCTTTTCTCAGTCGACCTCTGCATCCTAATCCACTTGTGCTGATACCACCAGATCAGCTTTCTCAGGCAAATTCTGGACAGTACTCCAATCACTTACGCCTATCAAATTACAGAGAAACTTGACTAACAATTTTCGTGTAAGGAGACAATAGGTTGAACCTGTTCTGAATGCATGTTGCCTTCACCGATTTGTTGTTAGTCCTTAGATCCCTCCACAAATCCTTTATCAAGCAGATTCTGATGTGAATGCTGGCTTCGAACTCCACTCTCCAGAGCTGTCCTTTCATGTCATTGGTTGTGTCGAATCATGGAAACTATGTGAGGAAATACGTAATCATTTTTAGGAAAGACTAACGCTAAAACTCATCATCTGTGAACAGAACATCACAATACAAAGAAAGGCCATAAACCTATTGCTCAATTCTTTTAAGTGAATAAAAGCTATTGTTGATTTGTCACTTTCAATTGGTGAATCAATTTCTTCTCAAGAACAGCTAGATAAAATTCTTGAGGGTTCTCCTTGAATATGAAACTTTGGTCACTCTGATCAATAGCAAAACAGATCTTTTCGACTTTTAAGAGATTAGTCATTACAATTAGCTCAAGTTCCTTGAGAAAAACAAGGAAAGCAATAAATATCACGTTGTCTCTGAATCTCACTTAGACACATTTAACTCCATAAACGTTTTTAATAAAGTTCACCTTCTCCAAGTTTTGGCTCAAGATGGTCTCTACGCTTTTCCTCATCTTCTTCAGCCCTTCTCCAAGTTTTCTCCCACTTTTGTTCATGGCTCTTCTGTGCCCACTATACATGCTACTATTGTAAATAACTCAAATTCCAATGAATTCCTCTTTCGCATAAACACCTAGGTCATCAAAATTCTACTGTTTTGCCTAGTGTACTCCAGTCATGTAATGTTATAAAATCTTGTAGAAATTTGTTTTGCATGTTGTATGAGAAAATCTCACTGACTCCCCTCTTCTCCTTTTACAACTATTTATTCTGCTCCACTTGAATTATTTTCTAATTACTTGTCCAGGCTTGCACCTGTGCCTTCTTCTACGGGATACCACTAGCATATCACCTTTGTAGATGACTTTAGCCATTAGACTTGGATTTACTTTGCCAAACAGAAATTTGAAACACGCACTATGTTCAAACAAATCACATCTTTAGTTGAACTGCTATTGAATAGGCATATTAGAAGTCTTCAAACAGATTGGTAGGTGAATTTGAGCCATTTACCCAATATCTAAATGAACTTGCCATGAGTCATAAGCTCGCGCATTCCCGCACATTACCTAAATGGTGTGGTTCAACATGTTAGTGTTACCATATTGTACAAATAGGTCTCACTATTTTATCAAAAACCTCCAAGCCTCTACCCTATTGATATCACGTGTTTCACACAACAGTATACCCCACTAATGGACTACCCTGTATTTCTCAAAACCACTCCACCTTATCAAGTCATTCTTCAAAGACCTACAGACTATCAATTAATTAGAGTTTTTGGTTGCATATGTTCTCCACATATATGAAGCATGGACTACTCAGAAACGTGTTGGACCGGATCGATTTTTCGGAGTACGTCTCTGATTTCTGTTGAAGCAGCTTAGCTAAGTCAGAGACACAAGCAAAAAGAATAAGGAGAAGAAATTTGCCACTGCCACTACCAACAGGGTGTTCAAAGCTGCCACCACAACTTTTATGAAGAAGCTTCCTAATTACTGTGCCATGTCAGGAAGATCTGCAAGAGACAGTGTTTTCACCATTCCTATTATGCTCCGCACTCCAAGATTCTCCTCTCAATTTGACGATTACCACAAGATTACCTCCCCAGAATCTTCTTCCTTTCTCTTCTCCCTCATGACATATAATCCATTTAATGTTAATATCACATAACAAAATAGTGTTTAATACAGATAAATTGGAAGGATATTTTTCCATATGCCACAGACTTGGAAAGTTTAAGGATGGCTCTACTTTATCTGGGACAAATATGACATTTTAAGCAAGTGACAACATGTTATGCATTAAAAACAACTCCAGAGAAATACCTTTAATATCTCAATGTTCGTTAATTCATTTGCCCTGTCGCTAAGCAATCTTAGCATCTGAATAAACCTCTCAGTGTAAAGATTTACCATCAGTTGAAATATTTCATATCTGCCAGAATTAAAAAATGAATTAGAACAAATGAAAACACGTACATAAAGAAACCTGTTGTAAATAACATATTATTAGGATAAAAAATATTCTCAATATCTCCATAGTAATTATGAAAAAAATATCTTCAGATTCTTCCTATTTATTTCAGCATATTTTTTATTTCTTTTTTTTTAAGTTTTTGGTTATTATAAATAGAGAAGATAAGAATGTATGATTGATTGATATCACTAAAATAATTCTTTATTTTTCAAGTTGGTACAGAGAGCCCTGTGTCAGTTCCGTCAGTGCCACTGTTTGCCATCGCTGTTGAGGTTAGTGGTGGGATAGAAAGGTGTGCCCCACTCGCTGCCACCACAAACAAGGTCATCAGGACTTCTTGGGTAGGGAGGGTGTCTTATCTGACTCCAATCTGGTTCCATTGTTAAACAGGGGTTTTTTTTTTTTTTTTTTTGCTACGAATCAAAGTGATAAAGGTTGAATCTTTATTATCTCCTTGTACGTTTTTCAATGTTTAGTAATGAAAGCTTTTAAAGAGGAACTAGATCATTTGAAAACAATGATTGAATCAATGACTAAGTCCTCTAGATCGTATATCCTACCCATGAAAGATAAAAGTACATGCAACATTATTGGCCCTTTGCTTCAAAGTGTTTACATTCTTAATTCAGAAGCAACTGATCACATCACTCATTTTCATTAAAATGACCAGAGAACAACTCAATGCAATTACAAATGGTGACAATGTACCCATATGCAAATCAGGGAATATAAATCTAGAATCATCTATTGTATTAAAGGTTATTCTATATATCCCACAACTCACCAATAGTCTTATCACTATACAAAAGCTTACAAAAGACTTCAATTGTTTAGTAATTTTTTTCTCTTCTTATTGCGTATTTCAAGACTTGCCACAAGGACGACAATTTTAATTGCTAAGGACCACACTGGGTTGTATCTATTGGAATCCAACGGCCAAAACAAAACAAAGGTCATAAGCCAACAAGTAACATCGGAAACATGAGCAAATTCCCAAATATGGCTTCATCATAAAAGACTTGGGCATCCCTCTTTCAACCTTATAAAATCTTTGTTCCCTCATTTGTTTTCTACCAAGTTTGTTGAATCTTTCAAATGTAATATTTTTCAACTTTCGAAGCATCATCATGCATATTATCCCATATCTGGTAAAATGTTGTAATTTTTCATTTGACTTCATTCACTGTGATGTTTGGGAACCTATTTCTAGAGCAAAATGATTTGTTACTATTATTGATGATTGTACTCATGTCACATGGACATACCTTATGAAAAGAAATACGAGGTTTTTCAAATTTTTGTTAATTTTGTCAGTCTTGTCCAAAATCAATTTGGAAAAGATATCAAAAGAATTAAGTCTCATAATGGTACTAAATATTTGAATCAAGAATTCTCCAAAGTTGTCTCATAACGATATTGTTCATGAACATACATCCACAACAAAACGAAGCTGCAAAAAGGAAAAATCGTCATATTCTAGAGGTAGCTAGAGCCTTCTTTTTACAAATGTCTATTCCTAAAATCTCTTGAGGAGAAGTTGTGTTAACTAATACATACCATCAACAGGTTACCTAGTCGTATCTTAATTAACTTCAGTCCTATCCAGTCTTATCTATCTTTTGTCCCTCTACTCCTTTAGTGTCAAGTCTACCTTGTTGAGTTTTTGGATGTTTTGTTTTTGTTCACTCTCATAATCCTAATCAGAGTAGATTAAATCCTAGAGCTCTTAACTGTGTATTTATTGATTATCCTCCTAATAAAAAAGGGTATAAATGTTATTATCCTAAGAGTCATCATGTCTATATCACCATGGATCTCACCTTTCATGAAACAACCCTCTACCAATAAATGCTTTTTATATTAAGTGAATTGAGTAGTTTGACTCGGGTAGCTCAAACATGGGCTTAGGAAGCCAAGACAAGGTCAAGGCAGCACTAAGAAGAGAAGGGGACCTCAAACAATGGTTTTGTTGGACAGGGCTAGAATAAGTTCTTCAAATGATGCATTGATTTTTTCTTTTTCTCCTTATTCTATTTTAAGTTGGGTTACGTTTACTACAAGCTGAAAACTATGCCTTAGGAACTTGTTAAGATATAGTATAGTAATAAGGAAGGTGGGGGCTCTGGGCTCAACCAATTAGTTAGTCATAGTGCATGGATCCAATATGAAGGGTACAAGAATTGAACAGTTCGAGTATTAAATTTTAGAATAGCACGTGTTAATATCTGTAAGATAGACATTACAGCATATGTATTAATGATTGATTCCCTCTGTACTCTAACATGTAATAGAAAAGTAAACATGTGTCTCTAAAAGCAACTCCAATGGGAGTTTCTCTTCCCATTCACCCAGTAAAGAGAAATCCATTCCATAATATTTGCCATTGGAGAGTAATCTGTGGGACCCATTTAAGTTTTCGGTTTCTCTGCACAAAAACTGTTTCTTATCTGCATATTGTGGGCCCTTAATATAATATTGCTTTTAAATATTGAAATATTTAACTGTAGGGCAAAAGATTTCCATTTTTATATGCTGGGAAGTGTCTCAATGTTGGCACACATTTTTTATTGGTGTCTTTCAGAATTTTTTGGCATGTCTAGGCTCACAGTTTTCTTCATTTTATTATAATTTATATTTTTACTTCCATGTATAAATTAGAAAGGAATGTTCAACTTTGCATGTACTTTAAAAGCTGCTATTAATTTTAATTTGAATAACATTTTATGTATACTAAACTTCAAAATTAATTTACATTTAATTAAAATGTGTTGTATTTTTTTATTATTTAATAATAAAAATTAATTAAATATTAAATTTACATATGTATAATTAATGATTTGATTGTATTAATGACTGATTCCCTTTGCACTCCAGTATGTTATTATGGATAATACACACTCGTACCTCTGAGACACAACATTCGCATCTTTCTTCTCCATAACATGTATTAGTATGGACGTAGACGGTCAGGTTATGATGTGGAACCATTGTAAGTAACTAGTAAAACATATTGTTCTCCATGTCTCACATTTTCTGTTTTTCCTTTCTTTTCCTATCACTTTTCAAAATACTCTTATATTTCAGAAAACCCTGACCAGAAAAAACTAATTTGAATTTTTTAAAAAACCTTTGGTGACATAAAAGCACATGCCATACCTAAACAGGGAGAAATTATACAACAAAGCACATCAAAAATCTTAAAATGACAGCTTTAATTAGCAGAAAGTTGGTCCAAATGCTGTGAAGATTGAAAAGGTAGTATATTCAATGTAGAGCAAACCTTGGAGGAAAGCAAGGGGCTACGTAGTCATACACATCTCCAAGCTCTTCCCCAATCTATATAAGAGATAAAGAGAATAATAATGGACCTCACGTACAGAAATTATATGATATTTTGAATAATTACATTAACAAATGTACTGTAAATAAGAGATAAAGAGAAATATGGAATTCCTTCATAGCATGCACCAGTTGGTATAACAGACTTCCGTGCATCAAATAATTGACAAAAGGAGAGGGGGGAGCAGATGAGTGAGAAAATTTACTATTAAAAATGAGATTAAAAAATATACGATATAATTTTCCACCTAATAATATATCAACATATACAAATATGAATATTATAACTCAAACAAGATTCTCGCATTGCACTTGGATAACTAACAGCTTTAAAATAGTTGGAGTATATACAAGATTTAAGATTTTAAGTGGGATATGGAGGAGATACACCATTTATAATGGGATATGGAAGCCCTTCCTCATTCATTTCCAATTAAAATATAAGTTTACTCAATTGACAGTTTATATATAACGCTTAACAATATGGTTTCACAAGGAATGGTCATTACATTTTGGTGAACTGTCATAATGCTGTCCTTCCAGAACGGAATCCATTCTTTACAGGTTTTATCAGGATGGCATAGCAGACAAGGGTAGGATAGGATGAGTAGTGAGAGCGGATGGGGAAAAGGAATCTCCGATTTTCATTTGAAGTAGGCAAGAGAGAAGAGGAACAAGGCCTTATTAGTCTCGTCATGGCCCTTCTCAGCAGCTGGGGAAAGAGAAAGAATACTTGAATCTTACTGTAATAGGCTCTTCTTTGCTCGATCTCACCATAGCCTGATAGTAGGTCTAGGTAAGAGCCTCCTCAACAAGATGGTGTCCTTCTTCTTACGTGAATAGAGATTGAGTCCAAAGTCTTCCCATGAAAGAGAGCGGTGGCCGTCCCTAGTCACATAGGACTCGGATTGAATTAGATAGAGGAGAGTTTTCTAGAATGTCCTTTTCTATTTCTATATCTGGGCTATAATCTCAATTGTCCAATCTTTACCAAGCATAAACTTTTAAATACAATGGCTACTAAAAGTTAGTTATATCAAATACCCAACTCAATCTTATTGAAATATGAGCATTTATCGGTAGTTTTTAATTAGACTTAATTGATTACAGCTAATTGTTTCTACAATGTAAACAGGATACCCTATCATAATGCCAAGCTTATCAAATATATAGTTGAGCCAGGTATCCAAAGCCTAATTGAAAATGTCCGGAGGTTGATCATTAGAGTATACAAATGTTTTGCCAATATGCCGAACAAAAAATTATAAATGTTGATCATTAGAGTATACAATATGTTATAAATGCTTTTACAGAAAGTAAAAACATTAGAAGCTAAAAATTAGTCAAACATACCGCTCTTGCTTCCTCTAAAGCTGCTTTCAAGTCCTCAAACACATACTGATTCATAAATGAAATTAACAGTGAGTTGCATAAAGAATAGCAATTTCACATTGGTGTACAAGCAAGTAGTGCAAGCATATTTGTATATTTGTAGCAGGAGAGGGAACATGTAGAACAGTCAGATCAACTAACCTCAGTGAGAAGCTTGTTAAACCGTCCTTCTACAGTCTTCCTTATTTGATCATAGCATTTATCCTTATAGCCTTTTCCCTGAACCTTAAGTTTTTGCTGTGTTAAATTTTTTGAAGAAGGCATTGTGCTTGTCGATTTTCTGTAATTATCAGTGAACAGAACTTTGAGTGATGAGAGTGGGGGGACTTTCCTGACAGATCAGCTTGGTATACAGAGTAAGAAGAGATGAAAATGTTGGGATATATCCAGTTAAAAATCTCAGCACAGTCTCATGATAAAACAAGCAGGTATAACAGAGAGAAATAAGACAATTTTTTATTCACGATAATAAACAAGATGTTTTTTATGTGACATTGCAATTGGGACATGGATTGCTATTATTAACTTAAGCAGTAGCACAGCTGTCAATGAGCCCCATGGCAGAGGCCAAACATCCCCCATGGTGGATTGCACCAAAATCAATGCAGTAGAAACCGAGCAATGCTAGAAAAATGTAAAATTCAATAAACCTAATCATAAAAATTAAATTAAATTACTGAGTAGTTTATATCAAGAACAATCAGCACATTAAAAAGCATTTTAGGCAAATAGTTCAATTCAAAAACTTGAACTTAAAGAAAGAAATAGTGAATCTTCCCATACCTCAGCAGAGGGAAAAAAGAATAAAAACATAAATAAATCAATAAAGTCTCTTCTCAACAAATAACATGTACCAATTTCCTTTTAAAATAAAATACTTTTCTAATAGAATGTGGGTAAAATTGAAATTACCAGGAAAATAAAACATTGACTTGTAAAAGCTAGAACCCATTATAATGCATAATACAATGGGGAGAAATTATGCAACCAACTAAACATCAAATACAGACAAGCAATGTCTGGAACAAAAATGAGCCAAGGCAAAGACTCAATGATGAAAAATGTACAGAGAAAAGAAAACAACATTGTACATAATATACAGGACCACCCCACCCAAATAAGAACACAGTAACAAATAAGAAAAAAGGGAGTCATGGAAAATGCGCAACTAAAACAGAACCAGAGAAAAGGAAGGGAGGGAGAAATTGAACCGTTGAATTTAGAAAAGTTAGGTGATTTTGGCCAAATCAGTGAATAAGAAGAACTAGATATTAAGAACATCAGAATTACATAGTCAGTTAGAACTGAGAAAATAAACAGAAAAGAAACAAAGAAATACCCCTAACAACCAAGAATTAGATGTACAAACTCAAATAAAAATCTAGAAAGCACCACCAATACTTCAAAATGACTCTTAAACCAACACCAGTCATGTATCCAGTCAGGTTCAGATACAACCCATACCTTTAAAGTATTCTTTTAAAGTTTTGTAACAATGAGTGTAGGATACCACAATGGTTAAATAAAGGATTAAACATATGTGCAATTTTTGTCATTATAATTTATAAAACTTAATTTCCAATTCTAATTTTCCAAAATTGAGCAATTTTCATCCACAGTTAATATATCATCTAATCACAGAAAATGTTAAATGTATATGTTAGAATAGCATGTATTAAAGTTGTTGTTAAACCTTACAATTAATATCTTAAGTGGATAACTAATTTACACTATTATCACTTACAAACATGTAGGAAATTTTGGTAGTAAGAAAATGACATATTAAGAATAGACAAAATGGCTTAATTTTGGAAAACTAGAGGACTAAATTTGCAATAAGAAATTTATATGGACCAAAATTGCACATTTGATTGAAGTCTTTACTTTATGTTAGAATGTGAATTCTTAATTTATGATTTCAATAATTTAAATTTTATTAATTTAACCATGTTAAGAATCTTGAACATATATTAATATTAGGATCAATTATATTAATTTCATATTTATGTTCTTAACCTAATATGAGATAACCGAATATTTTATAATTATGTTTCCTCACCCATATATTCAATAGCTTTGCTGTAGTCTAAACACATAAAATTAATCATATTTCTCTCTACTCAACATGGTATCAAGATCCTAACGAGAATGGAACCCTAATCTGTGTTTTCCTTGTCTGCTCATAGGTGTAAATTTTTTCAGGAACCTTTTAGTTATTTTGGCTTATATTTTTCCTACCATGTTTCATTGTCCATCGTTGTCTACAAACTTCCAACATTCTTTTTTCAACCGGCAAATGCCAGAGCTGGTATCGCCTTATTGTGCGATGACCAAAGCTACTGCATCCTTTGAAAACTTTTTATCTCTGGCAGTTGTCATGTCCTCTAAATAATTTTGCTTTGCATAAAACAACACATTTACTGTCAAAAGACCTTGACAAATTTAGATACTTCTTGGGAACAGAGGTAGCACAATCCAAAAGTGGAATTGTAATATCTTAGAGAAAGTACACATTGGATATTTTAGGGGAGATTGGACAAATGAACTCCAGCCCATGCCCCTTGACACACCTATGGATCCCAATACTAAACTTTTATCATGTTAGTGAGAGTCACTTTCAGATGCTGAGGTACAGGAGTCAGATTGGGAAACTGAACTACTTCATAGTCACTCATCTTGAGATCTCTTTTGCGCCTAGTGTAGTAAGTCATTTCTATATCCTGTACATGGAAGACATTGGAATTGAGTCATTCAAATTCTAAAGTACATTGAAGGATCCCCAGGAAAATGTTTGTTACAGACACAATAATCATACTTAGATTATGGGATACTTAGATATAGATTGGGCAAGCCCTCCCAATGACACATAGATCCACTTCAGAATATTGTGCCTTTATAGGTGACTACTTGATTTCCTGGAAAAGCAAGAAGCGGAATGTGGTAGCAAGGCAAAATTAGCGCATAAAGCTATGGCTTCAGCCACTTGTGAGCTTATTTGGCTCAATTGGAGAGACCACACAAATGACTCTCATTTGTGATAACCAAGTTGCCCTTCACACTAGCTCAGTTTCATCATTTCATAAGAGAACTAAACATATTGAGATAGATTGTCCCTTCATTCATGAAAAGATTTCACTTGGATACATTACTACTTAGTTTGTTAACTCCAATGATCATGGCAGATGTCTTCACCAAAACATTGCGGTGTCCTAGAACTAATTATATTTGTAACAAGCTTGGTGCATATAATTTATATACACCAGCTTGTGGAGAGTGTTAGATGTATTTTAATATATGGGTCAGGGCCGACCTCTATGTAATGCAATGTACATGATATACATACACACACACACACACACACATATATATATATACACATATATAAATGTATAAATCTACAATATCTTATTTTATTGTGTTGGAGAACCACAAGGATTCCATCATATGACTCTACCACTTGTCTATACAAAGATGAGATGATCTTTAATATCTTTACCACTTGTCTATACAAAGATGAGATGATCTTTAATATCTTAATCAAAGTAATAGTCTCGAAGTTCTTTTACTGAACGAAAGAAAGATACATAGGCAGAGGATAAAGATATTATCCTGAAAAAAAACAAGAAAATAAATCAAACACATAATATTTAGAAAATTGATTGCATTCCTATGTTGTTTAGATGATTTCCCAAACCAGTATATAAAGTAAATGCAGTAAAACTATAAAGAAATCATACAAGAAGGTGGCTGCAAGGATTGTTGTTTCCATTGCAATAGATATTTCAAGATTCACACAACTGATCAGACATAATGGAAATTAATTCAAAATATTACAACATACATGCCACTCTTACGAGGATTTGCAACTGGTGCAATGTCACCATCCCCTTCAGCCTCTGCTGCTTCTTCTGCAATCTGTTGATCAAGTATCTCTTGCATTTCGACAACCCTGGAATGTTGAAAACAAAGGGAAAATAAGATTACAATATTTTTGGAAAGAGTAAAATCGTCTACAAGCTGATTAGAATTTCCCATCATCCAACCTGTCATTTAGACTTCCAATCATCCAACCTACCATCTAAAAATGATGAAGGCAATGAACTGACAAGGGAAAAAAAATAAGTGCAATTGACTATCAACAACATACCGTAAAGCTCGAACTAAAGTCTGTGGGCTGCAAAGGAAAAGAAATAGTAATTAGAAAAGAGTGTTGCAGATCATATCACAATCAAAAGCATATACTTTACATTTAACAGCACAACAAATCCAACCATGCTAAGTAAATGGAATATAGACTGTAGCCACCAGATGTTCATTCCTATATTTTGAATTTCTTACCAAGCACAAACAACTGCTCAAACATCTATCCCTGCTAAAGAGTGTATCAAACAACTAGAGTGGGTTTAGACCAGCATTCCATGTACATCCAAAAAAGTCTCTTTAATACAAGAAAGTTCATAATAGTCTTTGACATTGCTTGTACACCAGCATTCTCAAGCTGCAGCCAGAGAAATGAATTAGGGTTTCGCACTTATAAGCCAAGGATCTGCTTCTGACTTTACGAATTTTCCCACTTTGAACCCTATTTTGTAATTATAATTTATAAATATCACCTCTCCAGTCACAAACACATGTTGACGTTAGTGTCATTTTTTAACTAAAAATATATTAATAAGAATATGTTTGAAATCGTACATTTGAGAAATAAAAGTTAAAATAATATTCATTTATCAACAAAATATACTTCGAATCTTATATGCATCTCTATAATATCTTTTAAAAAATAACTATAAATAGTTTCTTAACTGTTTAATAACTACTATATTAGTTTTTCAAAAGTTATGCCACCACAGTGATGAATAGAATGATATCTTAAGTTTTTAATGAATTAATTTGAAATAATTAAAATTTGAGAAACTAATTTGCTGATCAAACTTTTAAGAGACTAATATAAGGAAATTTTAAGCAAAACTAGTTTAGCAACAAGATTTTAGAAAGAATAGTGTAATGACTTGTAACTTTAAAAAATTAACTTCAAAGTTTTCTACAAAGGTGATGATATATTTTTCTTAAAAAAGTAATTGAAAGCTAATAAATATCATAAAGATTTTTTAATAGGCATCTTGAAAATGCTTCTTGACTTCTAGGTCTTCAAGCACTTTTTTCTCTGACTTTTACTGCAATCTACTTTATGTTTTGCTTAGGTATTATGAGTTCTTATTATTAATGACGACGGTGTATAAAGTGAGTAAATTTTCTCTTTCTGAGCATTTACATATATAGCCTTAATTATTTAAAATATAAAAAAATAGTGGTCATCCCGCTAACTGCTATCCAACTGCCCCACTTTTGAGAACGACCACTCCATGCTGCTACAAGATAACGTTTTGATTTTAATATATTTTAAAGCAAAATCTGACACTTAATGATTGCAGACAAGAAGACAGATATCACCAAGCCTAAAAATTATAATAATAAGTAATTAAACAAACAAAATGACTCAAATATGCAAACTAAACTCAATATAAAATGTACTAGTTTCAAATATCACAAGTAGCACTCAATAAAATAAGAGGGATAGCTTCATCCGAACAACAGACCATGTTATTTGAGATGTTAATATTCAAAACAGTGTACAAACCTTTCTTTAGAAAGTTTATAAAAATTGGAAATATGTCCCCATAGCGTTTTCTCAAAGGTCTCCCAGGTTCGATCTACATCTTCAAAATATTCTCTGAGACATACACAAGATGTGGTAAAACAGATACTTAGCCTTAAAATTATAAAAAAAAAAAATTATCAAAACATAATCATTATCACATCTCAAAATATATATGTGGTCATCTTTCAAATACTTAAACTAAAGTTCTAAAAGCATGCAAAACATGTCATCTTCACAATGCAAGCATTAAACCCTTGTTTTTCATTAGAGTTTGTGTATAACAAAACTAGTTAAATCACCAAATTTGATGATTAATGGCCATTAAAATGCTCAACTCAACCAATAAATAAATAACGACTTTAGCCACAAGTGGTTTGGAATTTCAAATCAATGATTCAGTGACCCCTATAAGCCCAGCATAAAACAAATTAACTAAAGAAACATGCAGAACGACAAGTAGTCTAGTAGATACCTTTACGCACATAGGGAGGGATGACTAATGCAACAAACGAACAGAAATTTGACCTATAGATGATATACTAACTTTAACAGTGGCAAAAAACGAACTTTAAAGACTGCACTGCCTTTGCAGTTCAATCAAATGGCATGTCCCCCTGATTGTCACAAGCGCTTTTAAATAGCTACATTTGTATTTGATCGAGAGTTATCAACATTTGTTCTTGGTGCCAAACCAAACAGTAATTTTTAGCAAATCTCACATGGTTGAGTCATTCTTACCACATTATGTTTCATCATGTGAAGGAATCTCAGTTGGGTTTAAAATCTAAGTAGTTTTGATATGGACTTGACAATGCAAAGCATATTTAAATATGATGCACAAGGTACAAAAGGATGTGCCAAGTTCCAGAGGATAAAAAGAGATGATCTTTTCAGGTTACCTTCTTCTAAAAGAATATAAAATACTTCCAGGCTGTAGAATCCCTTTCAAAAACTTCTTAATTCAACATAGTGCATTACTAACATCCCACCTACATATTTCTCAATTCCCTCCTACACCATGAATTGACCATAGGAATAACAAAGTCTGCATCAGAAGATCCAAAAATAACTTCTGATGATGGAGATTTGGATCATGCATATAACGGACCACAAAATAAAATACCAATTTTTTTCATTAAGAAAGTTGAATAGATCCTGTTATGTGATGATTAATTACTTCATTCAGTTTTCTCAAAACATGAAATATTCCGACTTGGTCAAAAGAAAACTCAACACTCCAGTACTACAAAATAAAAGATTCATAACAGCCACTACCAAAGTCTCTGATAAAAATACCAACATATTGGATGATGAAAGCATCAATTTGAAGATTGAAAAGACCAATAAAGATAATTTAAATGTGTACCACTGACTACAAAAATAAATGGGTCATTACATAACGATGAGGGCTTATGCAGATTGAAATTCTCATTCCAAAATCTGTAGCAGCCCCCTCCAGGATTCTTGCTCACCCAGACCATGAATGTGACAGTGCACTAAAAAAGACACACCTTAGCCTTCCAACCTCTTCCTTGTGAGATGCCGCAGCTGCCAATGCAAACCTGCGCTTTCCATCCAATGCTGTTAATCTCTGCAAAATCCATAGAAGTTATAGAGATAAAATGGAAAATGAAGTTTCAAATGCACTTTAGATTTGGAAAAACATTATGCCATTTTATAATAAAACCAATATCTTACACTATAAGTGAGACCAGCATTACCTCATAAGTGTTGACAATTTCTTTGTCATCACTCAAAGAATCCCGAGCTTCTGCTGCCTCAACAGAGATAGACATCATACCTTCAACATCCTATCAGAAGACCAAGAAATCAGCCCAAATTATAAACACAGGATATGCACATACCAGTACAGGTGTACAACTGGGTTCCAGTCATTTAATTTAAATGGGGACAAATGACTCACAATCATCAGTTTGTAACAACCATTCTAAAAATGAAAAATTAACTAAGTTAAAAATGTTTGATATAATGAAGGCAGTATTTGAGCGAATAACCTCAATACATAACAGTATCTGCTAATTTAACAGTGATTATGTACGTATAAAGTGAGAGAAACCCATTTTCTGACAGTCGTAGATAACAATCTCAATACTACTGCAGAAAACTGGGAGAGGGAAAGTTCCAGTAACAACTCTTAACTATGAACCAGTAGAATGAGAATTGGACAATTAGCCTTTTAATCTAGAAAAGCACCTTCAAGGTTGTGTTTAAGTTATTTCTTGCATTGCTAAGTAACTTTATCTGATCATGGTTGTCAATTAATGTTTGGCATTCCTGACATAACCTGATGCAACAAGAAATCAGAAAATCACTGTAAGTTCCAAGTGAAAAATATTGGTGGTAAGCTAACTCGACCAAACAATCACGCTCTGATAGGTTAAAACAGTTTCAGTCTGTCTCATTTCTAACATACTTCTCAATAGAGACAAAGTTCTCACGAAGCTGATTTATCGTATTTTCTGATAAGGATAGTGATTTTAGTCCTGCCTGTGACTGCTCAACCTGCAGAAACATTTTTGGGTAAAGCACATGAAGATTTGAGATTCAGTACCTCAGTTAAGTCAATATCAAGAGCAACAGCATGTTCAGGGAAATAAAATGTACAGACAAAATAGCGACAGAGCATTAATTGAGATCTCAATTAAATTTCAGCTTCCAAGTTCTGAAATAATTTTCAGTCATGGTGTAAGGAAGTAGTAAGCCTGAAGACCTTTTATGTTTAGTGGGGTTTGGCAAGGAGGAAGAGGATGGCAATAGGATTATAAAAACCATTCTTTCTCTCTGAACCTCTTAAAGTCAGTCAAGAGCTTCTGAAGTTAATCTGTGATGGTTTCTTGCTAAAATATGCCTTTCTCTTTTACCTGCACCTATCCATTATCTTCATTAGTTTTTTTAACACACCCATTAATTAACATACAAAAAGAAAAAAACCCAACCCTATTTATTATCACCTATCTGAAAACCTGATTCTGGCATCTAAACCTAGCCATATTTATTGAGGTGATTGTATCTATCCCAACCACCTTCATTGCAGACAACCTGTCCCCTGCTCTGCCCCTTCATCCCCACGCCAACACAGCTTTCCAGCAACTTTACCACCAATGCTGCCCCAGTCAAAAGCCAGAAACTAGCCAGATTGAACCTGCATCTCACCTACAAAACCACACTTGGCCAGATCCCAAAGATCCATTATCAGAGGAGCCCCTGCTCACCCTCACACACCAGAACTTTGTTGCTACCACTTGCACACATGCAACTCAACAGCACTAGTACTAGCAGACTCGTTCGCCCCTACTCTCTTTGTTCACTATCTTGCAGGTTGCAACTCCAACAACCACAGTCGTTAAGGCAGTCAATTAACCCAGCCAATTGAGGACATACCTGCCCATATCAAAGTTGAACTGGAGCGTTTAAGAAGCCTCATGGTTCTCTTATTAAGTCATTTAATACTTTCTCTCCTAACAATTCTAAGCTCTTATCCTTAATGTTTCTAGACTTTCTAGAACTCTACCTGAAAATCACTGGATAATTGGATTGGATTTGGTGCTGCTGAGTACTAACTATATAACAACCCCTCCTTCATGTTTTCTGACTGATAACCCACTTTCCAGAAGTGATAACATTTTCCTCCATCCTTCAATACCATTAAATAATGTGTTGCATGCTCCCCATCTCTCCAATAGTCTTATTTCTATACAAAATCTCTCTCAAGATTGAAGCTAGCTTAAACACATTTACCCAGCAGGCAGTTTATGACATTGTATGGGGTAAAAGAAACAATAGTTCAAAGGTTTCCAACTACTAAAAGGTTTCTTTTTTTAATAACCTGCATCCAACCTGTTGATATCTAGTTAATATAAAAAGGAAGAAAAAAAATACCTGTTCAGCAACCATTGTACTAAGTTGTGCATCATTGGCCTGAAAAATAATGCAAAATATACACACTTAGAATTGGTAGCTCCTTAAATTCTGAATAAAAGCTCCAATACTAATCAATGATGGATACGCATACATGATCCAATAATTATAAATGTCGTTGCAAACAAGACATGATTACAAATAGGCAATATGCTATGCATAGGTCGTTGCTATAAAACTGAGAAAAACATAATAGAGTTTACCTCTAGGAGTCTAGGTTACAGATAGATACAACACAAAATAGCTTTTGATCAGAAAATCTATGCAGCTCAGACATGTCTATGTAATGGCGTGTCCCTATGTCAAATAGGTAATGGACACCAACACTCGTACGATACATATTGGACACTCTGTTGAAGTTTCCGATGTTTTCTTTTTTGGCCTATGATACACCTCCATTACAATGTTAATGAGGACAGACACTGATCTTTTTGTAAGTTAGAAACTCAAACACTAATTGTAAGTTTATACTATAATTATAGAAAGGAGTAACAAATTCTATATAATTGGAATATTTAGATTATATATGTATTATTAGGAACATTTTTATTTATTCTCATATCATATCTTCATATATCATGGAATTCTTTGAATTGTTAATTTTTGTTTAGATGAATCTCGGTTAAAGTGTTTTTTTCAATGATGATGATCAAGAAGGGAGTGAAATTTGTTCATATTGTTATATTTGACTAACTTTTTTATAGATGATTCTTAATATATAGTAGATAGAAAAATCAGAGAAAAAATATTCTTTGACATCATTACTTTTGAAGTTTTTTGATAACTCATCCAAATTAATTTTTTATTTCATTCAAGAAAAACATAAAGATAGACAAAAGTTCAAAAAATCTTTCATCAATAAACTCAAACCATCCTGCCCATTGTTTTTTCTCTCTCTCACCTTCCACTCCATTGAAGGGCAGAAGAGCACTACTTTGTGGTGAGTACGGGGCGGTAGTAACCCCCAAGACATACCCATAAATAAAATAAAAAACCGATGGCTATAAAATTTAATTGCATTGCATCCTGTACTTAAAGTGTACGAGACTCAATTTCCTAAACAAATGTAAAGTGATTCATCTTCAAATAATCAACAGCTACTGCAGCGTCTAAATATCAATTCCATAAAGTTATTCAGATTTCACACTACAGGTAAACGTACAATCCATAAATGCCCTTCATAGTAAATATCTCAAATGTTACATCCTAAAGCTAAAACCGCCCTTGTAAAAACCAAATCAAAATCCACTGAGAAAAAAATTAAAAAATAATAATAAAAACAAGTAGCTCAAACCGGAGCTCGAGAATCACACAACCTGAATAACAATTCAAACACACACAGCGACAGCAACAGTAGCCAAAAAATTAAAACAAATATTATACAATAAACTGAATCAAATCGAATAGAATTGAAACCTGTTGGCGCGAAATGTAATCAGCCTTGATGGATGAGATCGATTGAAGCAGCTCCGGTAGAGGCAACAGCTTCGCGACCTCGCGAACGGCTGCCTCCTTCGCTTCCACACCGAGATCCTCAGCCATCATCGTGCCTGCAGCAAAAGGAAGAAGAAAAATGAGCTCAAAGCTCCAATGATGCACATATTTCTTACTTAAATGAACAAATTCTCGCCGGTGATTTCCCGAATCGAGTGAGAATTTGACCTGATTTCGGAAAATTGAACACGGATCGCGTCGGAGTTCACGAGATTGCGGTGTTGACGAGGTGCGAAATGAAGAAAGAGAAAGTTCTAGAGAGAGAGCGCGTGCGCTTGAACGAGCTTCCACGAAGAATAACGAAACAGGAATTGGAAATTGGTTGAGACCACGGAATGAAGGAGAACTACTGAGGAAAGGTTTATGAATTGAAAATGAAATAAGAAGAATTTTATTTGTTTCGGATTATTTAAATTTTTAATAAAATGCGATGGTAAAGATTACGAAAAGTGTTTATTATTGACCCAAGGGTTGTGAAAAGTTAGTGACGGACGGTCACGTGAGATATATCTATTGCTGAAGTTTCTGTAATGGTAAAATGGATCGATTTATATTTTTTAATTTTTTACTCCTTATGTATTTATGATAAAAAGTATTTTAATCTTCCATTTTATTTAACTCATGTCGTTATATTCTTATGTATGCTACTAAACTCAAAAGGGTTAAATTTAAAACACAGCGTAACAAAGAGCTTGTAACCAAATATAAAATTTTAAATAAATAATAGATTTTTTGTTACATGCTATACTCAATCATGTATATAAAATCAATCATTATTTTTGGAAGGTGAAAAGGAATTCAAAACAGATGATACTTCACGTCGAGAGAAAGTATGAATGAACTTTAAGAATTTTAGATACATACATTAAATAATAAATATTTTGTGATTAATAGAACGTGATGTCACCACATTTTCTTATAAGGATGTATATGTATCAAAATCTTAATTATGATATTTTCCATACTCTTTCATTTTAAGTGGTGGGTTATTTTAGTTAATATCTCAATCATTTGGTTTCAAAGTCAATAGGAGTGTTTTTTTTCGCATATACAGGCTGTTTATTCAATTACTATAATTATTAAATGTCTTATAAATGTTGAAATAACTTTTTTTTCAAAGATCTCCAATGACCACTATTATCAGTTTTCAAAATTCAACTATGTGGCTCTTGTATTCTGAATGTTATGTTTTTTTTTTATCTCCTTCAAGCAATATAAATTTTTAAAGTTGAAAATAACTCAATTTTATTAACTAAGTCAAGTTATTGTTGCCCTTAAATGTGTCTTTAAGAAAATAACATGAGCTTTAATTGTGAAATATAAGATTTCAATGGTATGGGTATGGTATATGATTTTTTTTATTTTTTAAATTTTTCACTTCTAACTTTAATTTATTATTGTACTTTTATTTATAAATTATTTTTACTTATATAGATGTGAGAGAAACTCAAAAACAGAAAAATATATGTCAAGAATACGAATATCACATTGAGGTGTTTGCTTCCATTACTTTCTTCAAGTCAACTTCATAGTTTTTAAGATAAATATTTTTATTGAAATTTGATTTTTTTTCTAGTCAAATTCTTAATAAGGTGGAACATTTGAGTTTTGGATCTAATTGATCATAGAGCTTTATTTGATAGGAAAATGATGATTTGACACTACTATTGAAAAATACTTCTATTTGACACTTTTATTTATTAATATAATATTATATATAAATAAAATAATAATATATGGCAGTGAAATGGGCGTACACCGTGAACAATAGTATTAAAATAATATCACTCTTTTTGATATGACATATACAAACAACTAAAAGAGACTCACTTGTTTTTATGCTAGAGTCAGTAAGAGAATAATAAAGACGTCAATTAGTATACAAGAACAAATATAAATATGAGTTCAATTATATTGTTTATGATATAGAAGGTATTATATAGGTTTTATGAATATTTCTTTGATAAAAGATATAAATAATCATAAAATAATTATTTTTTTTCAAGCAGTTAGACTTTACTTTTTACGCTTAACAACTAATTTGATAGCAAAATTTATTTATATGATCTTTGAGTTATATTATTAATATCTTGAATGTAGGTAGACACACAAATGTCAGTACATAAGATAGTAGAATTATCAAAATAGTTCAACTCGGTCCTTCGAGCTTAACTTGTCCTAACTCATTTAGTAAATAGGTCAACTCAAGATGTTGGTCTAAACTAGCCCACTACAAGTTGGTAGGTTAAATGGATTAATCCATTTAGTTTAAAAATAAATAATTTTTCCTATAAAATTAATTTTTGTTGAACAATTCTAATCAAATTAAATAATAATTTCTCACTAAATTTTACATGATCATAAAATAATTTTTTTAAACAAAATATAAGTTTTAAGTCTTTATTCATCAACTTACAAAATACTAAAATTTAATAGAAAACATAATTTCATATTGTTAGAGTTCTTTGTTCATCAATATTAAATAATATCAAAATATTGATAAGATAAATCTATAACAATTTCATCACTTTTAGTATCTATTTTATCTTCATCTATAATAAAGAATAAAAAAATGTTAACTAACAAAAATAAATTGCTAAGTGATAGAAAAAATTAGTAACAAAGGAGTAATGACAAGTTAAAAAAATTATTGAATCTTGAAAACTATGTAATCAATTATGGGTTGAGATGAGAAATTTAACATTGTCTACTACATTGTGTGTTTATTTCTCTCTGAATTTATAATTTTTTTATTCAATTTAGTGGGTTATACGAGTTAGTTTGACTCACCATGAGTTTAATTCGAGAGAGTCAATTCATTACTAGATCGAGTTTTGTGTTATTTTAATTAGTCTATAATTTTATTTTTCAACCTAAGCTGGTTTGAACTTTGGTAGGTCGAGTCAACCTTTAATTTTTGACCTACTTTGACAACTTTATAAGAAGGTAGATAATTTTTGTTGAGTTTAGACCTCTATTTTTTTATTTTTTAGGAGGATGAATGAGCTTTAAAAATTTCTTAAATATAAATCGACAAAAAGTTTCAAGTTTATGGGAATAATTAACATATTATTAGTTTACATGTGACTTAGTATGATGCGACTTAGTGTGATGTTCAAGTTTATAGTATTTGAGCTCATGGTTGGTTATTTTTTACATTAGAGCATTTGATAATAGTATTTTATTCGAGCTCACAAAGTGACAAATAAATGTCTTTATTTATAAGTAATCATTTCAAATGTAGCATTGGTATAACTCATTTTTGGGTAATTGTCACTCGCATTTATTGGCTATAACATATAATTCATTTTTAAGTAGTCATCATCACTCATTTTTTTGTGTAGTTATATCATATAACTCATTTTCAAATAGTTGTCACTCATTCTTAAGTTGTTGTATCATATAACTACTCATTTTTAAGTAGTGGTCACACTTTTTTAATAGTTTGTAATTATTATTTTTAGTATTTGTCACTCATTTTCAAATAGTTATAAGTCATTTTTAGTAGATTGGGTCATAAATGTTCAAGGTACAGGACTGTTAAAGATTCTCAATTTGTGGAACCAAGTTAAAGGTGCTTAAGGTGTGAAACCAAAGTAAAGATATTCTAGACATGTATTTGAATAAGAGATGCTCTATGTTTAAGGACATGGAGTTGAGGCAAATATTCTTAATGTGTATAGCCAAGTTAAAGATACTCAAGCCGAACAACCTAACTAAAAGCATTTAAGGTGAAATTATACTCAAAATGTTTAAGGTGTAGAGTCATGCTAGAGAAGTTCACATACTTGTAAATAAAAAATTTGTTCAACCCGAGCCACCATGATACCACTTGTTGGGAAAATCAAGGGGAGAAACATCGAGGAGATTGAACAAGAACAAGAATTGTGTCAAATTCATACAAGAGATTGACAACACCTTTAACCCAAAACCTTAAGACATTGGGTTTGTAGGTTTTCTTTCTTATATGTTGCTCAACTTTCACATTTTTACTCAATGTAAGACTAGACTCATACTTAGACACCTAACATAATATACTCAAATAACTGCTTTAATCACTTTTATGCTTAAATTGTGATTAAGCTTAAATATTCAAAATTAGTTAGCCACATTTTATTATCTATATGAGTATAAGCTTTTGTTTCATAATTTATAGGTATTATGTGTTACGGATACATATAAACACCAACATATGGAACAATGTAAATCATTCCACAGATAAATTTTAATACAAATGAGATTCATGACTTGTGTATTTAAATTTTTTACAAACTTTTGTCTAGCTCAACTTCTTTCAAAGATAACTTATGTGTGGTTGAATCCGCATAAGTATGGGAGACACATAAAAAAAAAAAAATTACACCATAGGCCAATGAATGACACGCTCACATAAAAATTACATTAAAGCTCAATCATGTGAGTTGGTTGACTTTATGTTGATGTGGGAGATATGCATATTGAAAATTTTACCAAAGGTTTAACCATTGTGATGTGTATGCATCTACAGAGGTATGGGAGATACACTCATAAAAAATTAAAATTAATTCTAATAAAAAGATAGACTATAGAGATATGACTGAATCCACATTAGTATTATAAAAGTGTAAAAGGTTCAATTATAAGAGTATGGTTGCATCCATATAAGTGTAAAAGGAATGCTTACACACAAAATTTCACTTGATGTTCAACCACACAAGGTGTGGTTACATCTACATGATGTGAAAAACACACTCATAAAAAGAGAATTATGCGAAAAACACACTCATAAAAAGAGAATTGTACTAGAGATTTGACCACAAATAATAATTATATTCATATGAATGTGAGAAGAGTGCTCATATAAAAAAACATTTTTTTAGTTAATACAAAGTTTTGCCATAAATGATTTATAAGATGAGAGCTTTTTTTTATTTTGTGGCCAGGAAAATAATTTAGTGAGACCCCAAAATTTATCATATAGAAAACGTACTTCTAGTTAATAAAAAATTAATATTTACTAATAACTTAAAAGAAAGTAAATGATTTTGTTATTCATATGGTCGAAAAATGCTTTATCGAGACCTCATTGTTGGTGGTGTATGTTATTAATAAAATTTGATTGTGTCTAGTCCAATACTTAATGAGGTGAAGCCTTTGACCTTTGTAGGTTAAGTTTGGGATACCGTTGAGGATATATGTCTTTTGATGGGGTATGAGTGAGCAAGGAAAGGAAATTCACCTTAAGAATTAGTAACATAGTTACTGGAGTGTAAATTAATAAAAAAAAATAATACGAGTTCGAATGATAGTCATCATTTTAAGATAAAATATATCAACAATCATAACATAATTATTTCTTGAAAAAGTGGTTATAATTGATAATTAAAAAATAATTGAATAGTTAAACTTTATATTTTATACTATTATAATAATTGATTTGTTAATAGAATTAATTTATATGATGTTCCAGTTATATTTTGAGTATCTCGAATGCAAGTAATTATAATAAGTTAATTTTCACGCTAGAGGCTATAACGTGTATAATAAATTTCAAAATCAACAAGAAATAAAATTAACCAATTTAATTTTCAAAGTCAAAAGGAGCTGCTATCTAAAACCAACAAAAAAACACTTACAAATTTAACAATATCCTAAAAAGAGATATTAAGTATATAATTCATATAAGATAATGGATGGTTTCATTCTCAAATAACTAAGATTGTTATACAGGATAAAGATAAAGAGAAATATGAATATAATATTAAAGGACCTCAAAGAAAAAAATATATATTTCAAGTTGAAACTAGATTTTCAAGAAGAATTTAAAAAAGAAATAACGTTGTAATACTTTTTATGTTTAATTAAGGAATACTTTATACATACATTAATTAATTTTAAGACTTATGTTTCAAAATATTTTCTTTAAAAAAATATAATATTCTTTTTATATGTAGTGGAGGCAGGGCCTGAAACACTAGCATATGAATAAAGGAGTTAACTATTATGTATAACATCAAAGAATAAATGCAATCAATTTAATAATTTGTTTTCATACAGTAACCAAATTGATAGTCTACAACACATGCAGTAAAGTATGCGTTTAACCTTGATTTCACAAGTAATTAAAACTATAGTAAAAAAAATGTTTTTGGTTTCTTTAAGTAAAGTTTTGTTTTAGTCTCTCTAACATTATTTTGTATTTTTGTTATTCTTTTATTTTGAAATGTATGACTTTTAGTAAATGATTATTTATTAAGGGAAAAATGTCATTTAGAAAGCGCTTAGAATATTAAAATAATATATTTCAAAATTGAGAAAATAAATATAATTTTTTCCATCAAATGGGTGGCAATAACATACGACATGAGCAATGAATACCACACTATTAATCAAAATTAGAACAAGATTATTATGAATTTGATAAAAGGAAGTATATTTACTTGTTTTTCTTTTTAAATAATGAGACCAAACTGAAATAATTCAAAATAATAAGATGAAATTGAAAAGAAAACAAAAATACTATTAACCAAACAAAATTCTTATAATTAAAAAAAAGATAGAACATTAATGAATCACATAATACAATCACATCATAAACAGTCACGAGAGTTATCCTAACTTCTACCAATTATATATAGTTTTTGCTTCATGAGTTGGTGGATGGAAATGCCATCAAAATGCCAAAGCAATGGTGGTTTGGAAACTAAAAGCTCATTAGCTATTTCCTGCATTGATGGTCTGGATTTTGGGTGGGGACTCAAACATGCTAATGCTAATGTTACAACAAGCACAATATCTTGCATATCTTTTCTAAAATATGGTAGTGGAATTCGTGTGTCCAATATATCTTTCAGCTTCATGTTCTGAATGGATGGTTCTGATAAAGAAGAAATCAATTCAGCTGGATGTCTACCTATCATTGTTTCCAAAACCACCACTCCAAAGCTATACACATCACATTTGGTGGTCATAGTCAAAGTGTAAGCCAATTCTGCATGTAGCAAACAAACATTGTATGTTCTTATTTTGAAAAGGGTTACCAAATCAAGATTTGCATAACTGTTTTTCGAATTATGAATCATAGGATTCAGATACATTGAACATGACTTTAAGTGAAAAGTTTGAGCATCATTATGAGTAATATAAAATTACATGTATGTATGTACTGTGAGGTACAAAATTATTTAAAATTCATGATATTAATAAATAGATAGCCAAAATCACAGTCTTTTGTAGATTTTATAAGGTTGTGTTAGACTTAAGTATCTTTCTTAAGATGGGATTAGAACCTATCCTATCGAGGTTTGATGTACATATTGTAGTATCTGCTATCGGGTCACTATTAGATTACTTATAAATATTTAGTCTCATGTACCAGTTTGACAATATTAACATGAGACCGATTTGTAATTGGATGCAAACCTCACCTTATCAGTCAGATTGATTTATAAGGTTAAGTTCGTCTTTGAAGTCTATTTCTTAATAAATGTATATGGTTTTGTTATTTATTTATTTTCATGCAAAAGTTTGTCCATAAAGAGATTGAATTTATGGTTCTATAACAATGATAAAACTTTACCTGGAGCAACATATCCATAAGTACCAGCTGGAAGAGTCTGATTTGAAGAATGGAAATCAAGAAGTCTTGCTGTCCCAAAGTCTGAGATGAAAGCCTGCAACTCTGAGTTTAACAAAATGTTGTTACTGCTAATGTCACGATGAACAATGGAAGGGGTACAATCATGGTGCATGTGAGCCAAGCCATAAGCTATCCCTTTTACAACATTTATCCTCTTGCTCCAATTCAGCTCTTGAGCTTCCACATCATAAGACAAGTTACAAAATAAGCTTCCTCTTTCCATGTACTCATAAACTAAAAACATACACTTGTTATGCAAACAAAAGCCATAAAGCTTGATGATGTTACGATGCCGAATTTCTGTCAAGATCTTGGTCTCATTGCAAAAGCTCTTGTAAGAGGATGGATTTTCAGATTCTGCTTTGTGAAGCTTTTTGAGTGCAACAATTCTGCCACTGGGGAGTTGTGCTTTGTACACACTTCCATAAGCACCTGTTCCTATGCAATACTTTATATCAAAGTCTTCTGTGGCCTTAATTATGTCTTCAAATGCAATCTTACCATCATAGTTCCAAATTGAAAGCATGTCTCCATTCTTTCTCCTTTGCTCATTTCCAAACTCATTATGGAGGGGACAGAAAACATGAATTCCCCAACAGACAAGGACCATTGAAAAAACCATGCCATTGAAGGTAGAAAAGACGAGTATCATCACTAGGGAAATATTAGCATGATGAGAAATATCAACATCCAAAGAGCAAGAATAATTCATATCCTTGTTACCAATTAAAGAGTCTTTTGGAAAACCACAAAAACTGTGATCTGAAGCATTAAAGGAATTGTATGACAAATTAAGGTGAGAAGCAGAATGAAGGCCCTCAGGTATGTTGCCTGTGAGGTTATTATAGCTAAGATCTAGATATGAAATATTTCCTACTTGAGAAGGAATGCTTCCATTTAAAGAGTTGTTGCTTAACTGCAGATACCACCAAGAATGGTTCAAAACATCATTTGGGATAGGTCCCTCAAGATGGTTGTTGGAAAAATCCAAACTTTCAAGTCTTAGGATTTTCCCAATCCCAGGTGGAATGGAACCAGTTATTTGATTCCAAGATAGTTGAACACTAGTTAGTTGGGTTAGTGCAGATGTCCCCTCTGGTATAAAACCAAAAATCTTATTATGAGAAAGATCCAAAACTTTGAGATGGACCAAGTGCTCTAAAGTAGAAGGGATTGAGCCATTGAGTGAGTTATTTGAAAGAGTTAACTGCTGCAAGCCTCTTAGATTCCCTAGTTCTGAAGGAATGTGGCCTTCAATTTGGTTTGAGTCAAGGGAGAGTAGGATCAAATTCTTCAATTGGCCCAAAGTAGAAGGGATCACACCAGTAAGAAAATTGTTGGAAATATTAAGTGTCTGAAGTTGAGTGAAACTTGAAAGAGAACTAGGCAACTCACCTTGAAGACAATTAGAGGACAGATCAAGATGAACAAGCTTTTTAAGAGAGCTTATTTCTGAAGGAATATTTCCTTTGAGTCCTGATCCACTAAGCTCTAGACGGATCAAATCAGGGAATGCAGCCACATTGAAATACTGAAAATGAGCTTCTGTTGAAGGAATATAGAAATATTGTTTAGTTGAAATCTCTATAACACTTTGAGCTTCATTGCACACAACACCATTCCATTTACAATATTCTGAGATATTTCTACCTCCCCATCTACTCTGAAGCAAAGCTTTTTGTTCCTCATTAGTGGATGAGGAATTGGAAGTTGCTATGATGTTAGCAATAACACCTTGTAGGAACAAGACATAAAAGAAGGTAACAAACACAAGATCCACCAATAGTAAACTGCTATATGAGTTTTCCATGCTTAATTCAAATTTGAATGACTTCAATTTGTAATGAGAAACTTGGTTATAATGCTACTGGCCTTGGACTAATTATATGCTTGACACTAGCCTAAGCAATGTCCAGCAGAATTATGTGGAAATTAAGGATTAAATTTTGAACTTTCCTTGCAATTTTCAGTAACATGTGAGGACAACAAACATTTAAAGATAAGGTTTTTCACAAAAGACTTTTCAAATTATGTTTGATGATAGAATGAGACATGTGAGGTGGCCACAAATAAAGTGTCACCTAGGACTTGTTTGGAGGAAAGTTCTTAAGTACTTTAGAAAAAAATAGAAAAAGAACTCTAAAATTAATTAATCAATCTTTAAATTAAAATTAGTTTAATCATGAGTTAAACATAATATTTTAAATATAAGATAATTTTAATCTATATGAATATCGTATTTTAGGATGTCAACGTTCATAATGACACTTTTTATTTTAAAAAAAGATAATTTTACCTTAAAAAAGTTTATTTCTTTGTCTTAATTTTCTTTCTTAAAGTGCTTATTAAGAATTTTCAATGGTACATACAAATTTGAATAACTTGTTGAACGCAATGACAATGGTATTGGTCCCAGACCTATGAACATATGATACTGGCATGTAATTATGGTTTCAAATTGGAATTTTCTTTTGAATTTTGGAGCTCTTGAATGGGACTAAGTCTAAAGACGCGCAAAACACTTCTACACAGTGGAATTCTAAGATTTTTGTTTGAAGAGGGTTCACTGGAACATTGAAGATAGATTAAACGTGGAAAATGGGCACGTATCACTGAATTCATTACTCTGCTGATATCCCAAGCAAAAAGTCAAGGTCTTAGAAACCAAATATTGGTTTAAGTTGTCACTATTGAGTTGACTGTAAAGTATGAACCTTAGCTCCATTGGAAACATCATGTTCAATTGTGATCTCTAAGCAAAAGTTAAGAGAGTAGATTTTACAATTACTTAAAACATAACTACAAATAAAGTTTTTCTTCTCATGCCTTGGTTTAATTCGGTGCTTTATTTCATGTGTCGTTAATCACTTATAATGTGTCTCGTTAGTTTATCATATTCCAAATCAAAATAATACTATCATTTTCTTTAATAAAAAGACACTCACAAATTAATTACTATCAATAAGTATGCCAATTAAAATGGATCTGAGATATGCTTTAGATTATACTATTATTTTCTGTCATTTTCAAAATGACTATTGAAAAAGTAGAAATAGAACCGTGCATGATCAAAAGGCCGTGCTGTGCAAATAATCATTAACTAAGTGTTCGCTTCCATTTTTCATGACTCTAAACACCACCACCTAGAGTGAAAGTGATAATTTATCAACTTGTAAGAGCTGAAAATGAGGTTCAAAAGCTAATTATAAGAACATTTAAAACATTTCACATGCTGAAATACTGAAGAAAATTTTGCTTGAATACAATAACTAAGAACTTCAAAAATAACAAATGATATACACAAGAAATACACTGATTTTGGGCCTATATACATTATTTTTGAGAAAAACCTATTCGCAGCTTCTACCAATCTAGTTCTATCAATTAATACTAGCACAAATTCAATCAAGGATTTATGAAATGGTGGGAAAGAAACTTGTAAACGTCTTACCACTCCATATTCAAGGTAGAAAATTATCGATACTTGAAGACAGAAGCCATTGTCTAGTCTCTTTAATGGATACATGTTTGTAAACGTTCAACATTGAAAGATTATTATTGCAAGGTCATGTTTGTATTATCTTAGTGAATGTAATTCCTCTAACGATATCTACTAATACCAATCCCATGGTAGAAACAAAAACGGCATTTCGTTAATCAATAATAAAAACAAAATCCATCGTCAAAACTACCACTGGATAAGTGTTTTAACATGAATTGAAAACTCGAAAATCTCATCAAAGAAATAAATTTGCTTATCAAAAAGTACATTGATGGAAGAATTCTATCATATCTTAAAACATTCACTCTAAGCCACAAGGGTACTGGCAGTTGTAGATTCACTGCAATTAAGATAAACAAAACAAGTGTTAGAAATAACAAGAGGAAAACACAATTAACTTGACATAGATTCACTGCAATTAAGATAAACAAAGCAAGTATTAGAAATAACATGAGGACACAATAAATTATCATAGCTGCACCTAAAAGCAAAAAAATATGATATTAGTAACATAGAATCAAGGTGAAACACCACAATCCGTAAGTGATGACAGATCAGCAGTGATAAGTATGAATAATTGCAGAAAAACTATTGATCAAAGCTTTGATCAAAGCGGCAAATATATTGTTCAAACTACCGGGAAGATTAGTCAAAGAATTCAGTACCAGCAATCCTTGTGAACAATTAAAATCGCCATGATTTCAAACCATCCTAAAGATAAAATATTTAAGCAAATCATTTGTGATCAACTTATTTCAAAACGCATAGCAAACAGGGTTGCTCAGCTAGTTAGACATTGAAAATGAAGAAAAGCTGCAAACAACCATATCATTCATTAAGGCCTTTAACAAAAGGAAAGGAAGAACAAGAATGACAGGTTTGGAAGTTTAATTAAGTGCACATTCCCTTGTGTCTAATTATACAAAAAGACTAAAATTAGGACATAAATCAACCATTTTCAAACCCAAAAGCTTGTCAATACAAAGGATAAAAGTTGAGGACTTACTATTTCCACACAGGTGGAAGCTTCTTGGTTTTCTTGTAGTAACGGGCAAGGCGGTGAATCCTACTCTCAACCAAAATTAACCTGAATTTTGAATCCTTGTCCTTCCTATTCCTTTCCAAGTGCTTCCTAATGGAGACAGCCTTTTTGATCAGGTGATACAAATCTTCAGGAATTTCAGGAGCAAGCCCTACAAATGACAGTGGCATTCCTATTGTCAAATTCCAAATGCTACACAATATAATAGCCGTCACTGATGGAAAAGATCATACCATGGGCTTTCAATATACGGAGAATCTTGCTTCCAGTGACACTCTTAACCTGAGCAATTCCATGAGAGTCACGAAGAATAACACCGATTTGAGATGGAGTGAGACCTTTCTTGGCAAACTTGCAGATGTTCTCCTCCACCTATGAAATTTCCAAAATATCACAGCATAAGCAACAGAACTCATAACTGCACCCACTCTATGATTAACACGGCAACAAACATTCAAAATTATACCAATCAGAACTCTGAAACCATAATTATAAGTATATTAGAAAAGTAGCAGGCTAACACCTACATATATTTGAAGAAGGTTTTAAAAATCAGTCCACAACCGCAAATAAAGTTGCAACGTTACAGGAACCTTTGACAGCGTCAAAACAGCAATGTTTATTACAGCAACATTATTCAACATTACATCAACATTATTTCATAATTTCAAAAAAGAGCAAGGTTCCACCAATGCTTAACAATTTTTTGCACTAAAAGTTTTGACATTGCTTCAAAATAATTGAAAAATAACAAGGTTTCAACATTTTTTTCACAAACTTTTCCAATAACACAGATCGCAACAAACTACAACCACATCGACAACCTACGAACTTGCACATGACAAATGCTTGATCTAACATTACTACAGAGTTTCCAATTAAACAAGTAGAATAATTAAAACTAATTGTATGCAAGCATAATGAAGTAAAATACACAATAACAATCCACCCTTTACAAAAACACAAAAAAAAAACAAATTTTTCAGTTAATAGTCACAGTTTTCAAGCATCTAAGAAGATGGGTAACATCAACACAAATTGGGGCCAAAGAACAAGAAAGAAAGTAAAATGGGTGTCCAGTTCTTACATCCTGAGACGAAATCTTCAACCAGCTAGGTGGTGTCCTCTTGTATGGGAGAGCCGAACTGGAGATACCCTTACTGAAAACAAAAACATTCAGCGAACCAACACACAACAACGTTAGACAAAAGGAAAATGAGAAGAACTTTTCTCTCCCTATTCTCTAACGTGAAAACGTAGCACGGGAACATACCCGCGACTGTGCATACGCCCCATGGTGACCGCGTTTGGAGAAGGACGACACTCTCTCTGTCTCTGTGCTGCGCCTGCACCCAACAATTAGAAAGGAGGAGGAGAAACCCTGAGAATATGAAGGTAGTGAAAACTAGGGTAAACCTCGTTGGATCGGGCCGTCCTTCGTTTGGGCTTGGCCTAGTTGGTTTACTTTGTCTGTTGTGGGTTTTGCCTGGAGCCCGATAATTAAAGAGAAATAATTTATAGAAAGAAATCACTTATTTTTTGCACAACTATTTTTTACCAACTTTAAAAATAAATTTCCACAATTAATTATTTCACAAATTTTTAATATTAATTTATCAATTATTTGAACAAAGTGTTTATACACTGACAGGATAAAACAACAATTTCACTGTCTTTTAACTACAAATCATTATGTAAAACGAGTATACTGATTTTCATAATAATTATCTTTGAAATTTGTCTTGCCTTTATTTTTTTTTTAGAAGTGAGAAAATTACATAAAAGAAATATTTTCTTTTACTTAATTTTTTCTTGCTATATTTTTAACTTTTGCTCTCGTTCTTGTCGTTCTTTTAACAATACCTCATGACCGAAGTCACTGAATCCCGTTGGAATGATTCTTATACATCCCCCATATTTTTAAAATACTAAAAATATCACTTTTTAGATTATACGGTTCAGAATATAATTTTTATATTCTGAATTAATACAATTCTTTTTTTCTATATTTCAAATTGTATAATTTAAAATACATAATTTAGAATATAATTTTCGTACTATAGATTTGTAGTTCAGAATATATATATATATATATATATTCTAGATTAAAGGTGCACGAAGAATCACTCATCACATTGATTTAGAATGCTGTGGACCATGAACAGCTGGAGCAAAGTCCACTACTGTAACTTCTCCAATGTTTTGCAAATTATTCCTGACTATAAAGCCGTATTAAATGTTGATTAGTGGTCGATTCTGTTAATTTTTGTTTTTTTCAAATGCTTTTTGAACATGTTCTTGTTAGATACACACCATTATCTTACCCCAAACAATATCACATGGATGTGCTTCAAAATAGGAATTTACAAACTACTTAACAAAGAATAAATCTCAGTAACCTGAGGGTGTGTCCTATCTTGTACAGAGAACTGGTGAACAGTCCCCCCCAGTTCAATCCAACTACAACCTGGAATTTTCTTCAAATGTCTTTCTTTCATTTCACTCCTAACCCTCTTTACATTGTCCCACATGCCCAAACTGGCATAAACATTAGACAGAAGCACATAGGAACTTGGACTGCATGAATATAGCTGAGTCAATTGCTGAGCTATAGGCTTTCCTACAGAGAAATTTTCGTGAACTTGGCAAGCACTGAGTAAAGCCTTCCAAATCACATCATTGGCTTCAACCGGCATCTCCTCAATGAGTTTCCTGGCCTCTTCAACATGCCCTGCTCTGCTAAGCATATCCACCATGCATCCATAGTGCTGCACTTTAGGTTCCAGTTTGTACACCTTTTGCATGATCTCAAAACATATCATTCCCTCCTTCAACATGCCAGCATGCCTACAAGCACTCAACACTCCAATGAATGTTATATCATCAGGAATAACAGACACCATTCCCATCTCCATGAGAAAATCAAAAGCCATCTCACCCATTCCATGAATAGCCAAGCCACCGATCAAAGCATTCCAATGATCAACACATTTTTGCTCAACATTCTCAAACACTGAGACAGCATTCTCAATGCTACCACACTTTGAATACATGTCAATCAGAGCAACACCAAGCTTACCATTCAGAGAGTATCCCTTCTTCATCAAATAATGGTGTATCACAACTCCATCTTCCACGTGTCCTAATTGGGCAAACGCTGTAAGAACAATCAACAATGTAGTATCATCAGGCAACACATTCGCTGCCCTTTTCATATCATGAAATATTTTCAAAGCCTCTACGTAATAACCATTCTGAACATATCCAGCCATCATCGAATTACATGCAATAGTATCTCTCCTTGGCATTTCATCGAAAAACCACCTCGCAGCAAGAACATCACCCGATTTCGCATAACCGTCTATCATGGTAACCCAACTCACCAAATCTCTTTCTGGCATCTCATCAAACAACCTCCGGCCATCCTCCACTCTCCCGTGCTTCACACAACCACCAATCATCGTGTTCCACGAAACCAAGTCCCTCTCCGGCATTTTCACAAACAAACTCCACGCAAACCCCAGACCCTCTTCCCACCTCACATACCCTCCGATCATCGAATTCCAAGTAATCAAATTCCTCTCCTCCATACCATCAAACAACTCACGCGCAGGCTCAACCGCCCCGCACTTCACATACCCACCAATCATCGAGTTATATGAAACAACATCCCGGTCAGGCATTCTGTCAAACACCTGCCGTGCAAGTTCAACACACCCGCATCTCACAAACAACCCAATCAAACAATTCTGCAAAAACACATCAGACCCAAAATTCATTTTCCAGAGCAACCCACAAACCTGCATTCCCTCTCTCGCCAAACCCCCTTTCCCACAGGCCTTCATAGCCAGGGAAAACGTGTACGCATCCAGACACACCCCATTTTCAAGCATCAAGCGGAGCAGGACCAGGGCCCCTCTGGGGTCACACCCATGAGAGTGGGACCTGATAACAGCGTTCCAGAGAAAAGGGTCGTCGTGGGGGTGGCGAAAAGCATGGTGCTTGAAGAAGACATAACGAGCAAACTCAACAATAGGCTCATGGGGTGAGGAAATGAAAGAGAGGACGAGTCTGGTAGTAAAGGAAGGGTTTTTTATCAACCCAGTTGTAATGATGCGTGCATGGAGTTGGTTCACGTGTTCTGCATTTGTGCATTTTGGGAGTGTGGAAATGGGTGAAGCCCATGGCTGGTGTGAAGAGGAACTAACACAAACAACCATCAATGGTTCAAACTTTTAGATATTTTGGTTATAAAAAAGTGTATTTTAGTGTAAAGTTGTTTGGTATGTTGAGTCACCAATGTGTAGTACTATAATCCTTTCCTTAGTTTCATTTCAACAATCTATGGTGGCTCATTGCCTCCCATTTGGATAAGGTTATCTTTGTTTCCATGGAAGAGGAAAATGCATTCTTTTCTCTTCATTCCTTTTCTCTTTTGTCTTTACACTATATAGGTCTCTTTTTCAATGGAGGACTCATTAGGGTTGCCTCAAAAAGCTTATAATATACTCAAGAAACTCACAAGTCTTGTAAGAAAGTTTGAATTCCACTAAACCATTCTTTATTGGTTTAATAAGTGTTTGTTTGTTACTATTTTTCTTAAGCATATATGATTTCACTTTTGCCAAAAATTTGAAAGAATACACAAAAACTACATTATGTAGTTCAAGTTATGCAGACAGAGACAGTGACTGGTTTGTTGGTTGCAATGGCAGATATTTGTGTGCCACTACCAAGATATTTCTACTATGTCACTTCATCTCAAAGTCTTGCAATTGATTGGTTCATTGAAAGACACAAAGATTTACATTTTCCTTGCAACTCAACTTGCAAATGCATGAATCAACCTCTTTCCCTTTCACAGCGATGATGATGTCTTTCTAGAATTTTTTGTCTGCAAATGCACGAATATCTTTCTCTTCCACGAGGATAATTATGTCGTTTTACGTTTTTGTGTCTTAATAAATGTTCTTTACGTAATTAAGATCGTGCATACAAAATTAAAATTGTAATTAAGCTAATATAAAATGAGAGGAAATGATGAAGTTAAATAAGATCTTATAGTTTATTTATAATATTAGATTGGAAGATCAAATATGAATACTTAAATTTTGGAAAACATAATGCATGTTTGTCTAAACTCGTAGTACAACTTGTGGTGAAAGGTTCAAATCCTTCCTCAAATGTCAGTATTTATTATTTTATGTATACTATTATTTTATGAAATATTTTTTAACAATACAACATAAAAATAAATATTTTTAAAAAGTTAATGTATAATATTTTAAATAAAATATACTTTCAAAACTTAATTTTTAATTTATTTATATTACAAATAAATAAATATATATATATATATATATATATATATATATATATATATATATATATTATTTTTTAAAATATGTTACGACTCTTGTGTCAGAATGCTGAAATAAAGCATCTTGGAAGAACAGATACTTGTTGGGAAATCACTTCCCTAGTATTATATATCTAAAAATAATTTTTCATAATTAAATTAAAATTATTTTTATACACATTAAAAATTATATACAATAGAGTTTTCGTATATTAATTTATGTCTCATTATTTGCCATAACTACCTCTTAATCGTGTCGTCTCATCCTTGGCTCAAGACTTTTTCCTTCTTTATCAATTGTTTTGTTTTCTGTGATTTGTGTCTTTTTCATCAAGGTGATAGCAAGGTACACTGTATTGCAATTGCCTTTTGTATCTTCTATATGTACCTCAATTCACGTTGTCTCATCATATTTATTTTCCGCCCACATTACCTTCAAGTTTTTATTACGTTATTTGATGGACAACTCTTCCTGTTCATTGTCCTCAACTTACAACACTTCTTAATCTCTTTCAATAGCATATCATGTCATCACTAATGTGTTCGAATTTCAAATCTCTTTCCTTTTTCAGTAAAGAAAACTCAAAAAATCTATTATATATATAAGTTAAAAGTTATACTTGATTATTTATAAGAGAAAATTAGTACTCAAAATATAAGTCATATGCAAAAAGTAAAGAGTAAAAAAGATTGATAATAAAGAGTAGACAAATTGATAATATACGTCTTTACAAGAAAAACTATGAATTTTACAAATTCATCCCAAGTTTTCAATGAGTATTAAGTATTATTAAATAAAAGAAAGAAAGAAATGTATGTTGTAATACAAATTCATTTCAAGCTCTCAAAGAGTATTAAATATTATTAAATAAATAAATAAAAGAAATGTATGTTGTAAAGGAGTATTAAAGCACAAGACAATTATGTCATGTATAAACTATCATATTTTTCATGACCTTAAAAATTTATCCTAATGACATGACATATGCGCCTTTTAAGTAAAAAAGAATAGAAGTTGTGAAATTTGTGATGGAAAAACCTTCTAATAAGAAGCATAAAAAAATGTAACATAAAAAGTGAAGAAGAAGATAAAGAGAAGATGTTTATAAGTATATTTAGATTAATGTTTCACTAGATGTTAAGTTATGAAGAGCATACTACTCTTTGAAGAAAATCAAAATCGCATGACTATATTGTATTGTCTAACAATAGACGTCTCATATATAAACATAAATCTTCAGACGACTCAAGTCAAGCAAAATAAATGCAACCTAAAAGTAATTTTCACTAGACACAGTCTTGGAATGTTATGTCGTTTATTATTTATAATTCACCTTAATGGCTATCTTATGAAAATATTGACACAAGTATTAACTGTCAAAGGTCTCTTTGGTATTAACAATGACACATAGTTAATCGTAAAGATAAAAAGTGTGTTTCAACCACTTCAAAGTACTACAAGTCAGAGGATGTCACCAGAAAGTCATTATCTTTTAGAAAACTCTAACAAGTCATGACTCTAAAAACACACATCCTTCAATAGTCCTTTTTAAACATCTATATAAGAAGTACCACCATGTAAGAAAAGAATTAGAAAATTTGAAAAATAAGTCTTGAGAGACATAATCAACATTACATGTGCATACAAAAAAGTGAGAAAATCCTTAAGTATTAGAATAGAATATCTATTTCAAGGTGCATCAATTGTCTTGTAGTATAGGTAAGGAGGTCTTTGTCAGATGCAGGTTGCTACACTTTTCAGGTTTTGTTGTTTGCCCCAGGATCTTCAGAGGTAGTAGATGAGAGTATATTGAGAGTTTTACTACTGTTCTAGCCACTAAGGTTTTTGATCGCTTTTGGTTAGTCCAAATAGAAAATGTTTTTTTTTCATACCCCAGTATCCTATATTTATATTTTTCCTTCTATGTATTTCCACGTCGAATTTTTACGAAACTTAGTTATTATTAACAATCCAGTGCTAAATCTTAACAATTTAACAGAGATGTCTATAATCAAATATGGTTCTAGAGAATGACAATTTATGTAAGCTATGATTTTTTAATAGTTAAACTAGGCCTCCTAATGGTATCTTTCCTGATAGGTGTGTATTTATATAATTTCCATGTCATAAATGGATTTTACACCATCATAATTTCATTTTGAGCCTAAAATTCACCCCAGCCCGGGACAACTACATATTTGAGAATTCATAACTCTTTGTATACTGAAATCATGAATGTTATTCTTGCCATTGAGCTTACTGTGATTGTTGATCATAAGAGACTTTGACTAGAGAATGACTTTTCTTTGTTTTGTCAAACTATTTCCTCTACTACTTTGGTTTCTTAGTTAATTAGAAGGAGATGTAAAAGGTTTTGAAAAAGATGTAAAGACATGAAATTCAAGGTTTCTTATATCTTTAGGGAAGAAAATTGTTGCGTTGACAAATTAGTTAACTTTCGAAGGAATAATAAGTCTGATCTTATTTGACACCCCTATGTTACTTCCTTGTATTGGTTTGGACGTTTTCAATAACATTTTTAACCTCCCTTTATTTAGACTTTAGATGGGAGATTGTGTTTTTCTATTATTTTTTTGCATTAATTTTTTTCTTTTCCTAAATGTTTCATATGATCACATATAATTAATAAATCTTGTAATATCAATCAATTAAGATATTAAAATTCATAATGATATTTAGTATAAATTTTCTAAAAAAATCAATTTCTTAAAATTCTCTATTTAATAAAGTCAATAATATAATAAATAAATTCAATATCTACTCTATTTTAGGATATTATTTATGTGATTGTTAAATTTAATACGACTTATAGTTATAAATCCTATTTTCTCACAATTATATATTGATTTACAATCATTACTTTTAAGAATAAAAATATTTAATATTGCATGTTTTTTTCTCAAGACACTTCCCATGGTCTTTGTAATTAATATTTTTATATTTTCAAGACCTTTCAATTTCTTAGTTAATATCATCTTTAATGTTACTTTTTTTAATTTCAACTTTCGTAAATATGTCAATTTGATGTTTTTCATCACTTTTCTTCAATTTAAACTGTCCGTATTCACTCTAAATTGCAACTGCTTTCAGTTTATTTATTTAAATTAATTACACGTACCAATATCTCTTGTAATTTTAATTATTTAAAGTTTATTTTAATCAAATAAATAGAAAATTTTATTTTGAAATAAATAAAATTAATACTCGATTCTATAACATACACTGTAATTACAATTTATCAGATCACTTAAAAGAAAATTAATTAATATTAAAATAAATTCACTTTAGACCTAAGTAAGTTTGACCATTTGTATCGTTTTCTAACCCAAGCAGTAGGCAACAAAAAAATATTTGACTTTTTCCAAATACAACTTAAACCACTTGTCAAATTATTATTTTCTCTTGCCAAAAACAACACAATGCATTTAATTACTTTGTTCTTTTTTAACTTTCATATTTATTGCCCCATAGTTTTATCCCATAGTTTGAAGTTTTGTTTTTAGCTGCAAGTAGCTTGGAGTATTGCAACATACTTAAAGATATGAAAGAGAAAAAAAAAAATTAAAAAGTGAGATAAGTCGTTTTGACTTAATTGAAAACGAAGGAATCACTTAATGTTAATCACTTCAAATATTTTTATACTCAAAAGGACAAAAGAAACTAAGAAGGTGTTGCTCATGGTGTCATCATTTGCTGGTTTGAATGATAGAGTTTTTTTTATTTTTTTTTCTTTTTATGTCTAATTCATATATAGTTAATATGAAGATGAGGAAGACTCTAACAATTTGCATAAGATTATGTATCATGCTTCACAACTTGCTAACCCTAAAGCCGATACCATTATATATTTGTGTGTTGTTGTTAAGTGTAATATATAAATTCAATGGTTAAAGTATAGTTTGGTTAGGAAGTTTATGAGTACCATTTTCTAATAGTTATTTTTTAATCCTTATAATAAAACATGGTATGTTTAATATTAAAAATAAAAATATTAATTAATGTAATTAAGGGAAAAATATGTTTTAAATTAAGGTAATTAAGTTTTTCTTTACGTAATTTAATTAAGTGATATATTATTTATTTAATATAAATAAGTTAATTATGCATATTATTTATATTTTTAATTCAATAATATACTTTTTAACACTTTTTTTTAGAATAATTATAATTTGTTTAGATGTTTATAATTTATTTATAGTATTTTTATTTTAGTACTATAATTTTGAATTATTGTAATGATTTATTTTTTTAAAAAATAGAGGTTTCATCTCTAAAGAAAAAAATTAGTAAAATAAGTTTTAAGCATCTTAGAATTACTAATTATATTATATTAAAAATATTTATAATGTAGAAAACCACTTTTTTATCTTAACAAAATTTAAATCTAATATAAAATGATTTATTCATAATATATTTTGTCTCCAATATTTTTTTACATATGTAACATGATAAATATATAATTATTAAAAAAATTATATGGAATGACTTTCTTTAAATAAAATTTAACAAAAGATTAGTTATTATCCTAAAGACTAAAATGAAAATTATTGTTATAATATATTAAAAAGTAAAAAAATTATAAGTAATTATTTATTTATATAAAAAGATTAAACATATTATTTAGTTGAATGAAAACAACTAAAATATATTTATATGGACTAAAAACACATTTAATTTTTTACGAAAATAAAAAGAACAAAATATATTTTTTTCTTGTCAAAAATCATGAAAATGGTAATAAAGGATAAGTACATCATTTTATCCTCTTAATTAATTAATCTATGGATTATAGTAGGATAACATTAAATATGAAAAATTCAATCCTGAAGTGACGAAACATAGAAAAAGTTATTCAATTAATTTGGCGGCTAAATGATGAATTTGTTTCTATGTATACAAAAATGATGAAATTTCGTTTGGGTAGAATATTCAAACATAAACAAACATAATTTATAATTAGTTATTACTTTACTGATACGTATATTTTTAAAAATTTGCGGTACCTACCATTGAAGAATATCTGTGGTCAACTAATTTTAAATAGATTTGATGAAGACAAGAATGACTAACTAAATGTGTCAAGCATGCTGAAATTTAAATATTCTATTAGTTATATTAAAATATTTATGAATTGAAAATTTTAACTATTTAAATTTTATTTTATAAAATTTATTATATTTTTCAAAAAAAAAATTTGAGAGATTTTTTTATTAGGGTAGAGAATAGTATGATCTATTAATTATATTTGCTTTGTGAGTAATGCAATTTTTTTTTTCATCCTTTTTCTTGAGTTATGTATGATGGGTGCTTTGCATGTTTAAGGATGTGTGTTTGCACATATAGTTTTATGAAAAAAAAAAAAAACAAATCTATGTTAATATAGGATGATTGTTGTATTTTTTTGATGATCAAAATTTTTTGTAGGTAGGTTTGAATTTTATTTGAAGTAGTTAGAATTTTGAGTAAGAGAGATTAGTTAAATTTTGATAACATGTTGGGATAGAAGATTTGGACTGTATGGATGGAACTTGGTTACAATGATGAACTTTTGTATAAGAATAATGTATTGATATGAATTTGTTGAAGATGTATAAAAATAAATGAACATGAGAGTTATCAGATTGTGATAATGATTTGTGATTTTGGAAATTGTTTGGGAACTTATTTGTACTTTTCAAGTGAAAATTCATGTAGTAGGGTAAAAATATGAACTTGTGAACATGTTTTGTTTTTTTGAAAATTGATAGTAATTTAGAATAGAAATTTAAATTTTTAAAATAAATTTGATTAATATGAACAATGAAGAAATTATGTGAATGAATATGTTAGTAGAGTTTGGAGTAATCAAATATATACATGATAATTTATAATTAGATTTGGTACATTAGGTGTTTGATTGAGTTTGGATTTTTACGTAAACAAATATTATTTTAATAATCAATTCAGTGGATCTCAAAATCGTCAACACTTAGAAAAGAGTTCATATATGAGGATTTTACCCAAGAGATTGGGTTAAGGAAAATTAGTGTCGTGGATTTTTTTTTTTAAATTATAATTTTATTAGTTGAATTATATTATATAGAAAATATAATTGTAACTGATGAGTTGTGAAATGTAAATATGTGACTTGAAGTTGTTGATGTAATGTGAAAATGTTTTTTACCAAATTATTAGGGAGGTTATCTTATGTGTTGTCTAGTGTTAAATATTATGTAAAGTGATTATTCTAACTCTACTAATTACTAAAACTCACACAAAGAAGAAAAATATTAGGTAATAAGTGTCAATAAAGATATACTTAAGATTTCTGTGTGAAATAAAAAAAAAAAACCAACTTATTGCAAGTTATAAAAATTTATCATCATATTAATAAAAAACCTTTTTTTTTTCTAAGAATAAATGCAAAATCTTATGTCTAAATTCAACCCATGTAAATCTTTTAAAAGCTTTCAAAATGTCTAATTTGATGACTTTGTACACACTGTGAATGTGCTGCCTATGAAATGTGAAAATTAATAACTTCAAATTTTGACAGATAACAGGTACAACATTTGAACTAGTTATATACTAATTAACATGTATTTATATTATAAAATTTAAAGTTATTAATTTTCTCTAATGCAAATTAATCCATTTGTAAATGTATTAAGTAACATTTCCATTAAATATAATTTAAATTGTTTTATTAGAGGAACTAACGTACTCGTGTAATCTAAGAACTAAACTATACCGTACCATAACTCACCATATACATTTTTTCTAGAGAGGATTTTGGTGATTATGAAACTTATAGTTATTTTAATTTGAAAAAATAACAATTGTGATGTGAGTTTAAGTTACTAAATCTTGCTGGAACATTACCTTTCTCTATCTACCACTATACATTAATCAATGGAAGAAAGTTAGGAAAGAGAGATAATATTATTTTAAGATTGATATTTATAGATGATTATGACTAATATGATGTGTCACACTTCGCAACTTGCTAAATTATAATATTCTTACTTTGGTTTCTTCTGATCTTGTATTGAACTAGTCTGCTAATGCTTCGCATTCACTCCTTTCTATTTTTTTTTTCTCATTTTTTTATGAATTGACCTAATGATTAAAAGGGTATATAGATTGCACCTAAATCACTAATTAATGTAGGGAGACATACTCTATATGAAGAAATATTGTATCTGCTTGGCACAAAATATGATAGAAAAAGAAAAACACATTTTGCTAGCCTGGTAATGTTTTCTTTTTCATTTAATTTATTTCCTCTTAATTTTTCAACTTAATTTCTCAAATTAATTTTGATAATGTATAATCCCTACAAATATAGTTATTCTTGTTTGTAGTTTCTAAAAAAATATTTGTTAATTTTAAATTCTTAAAATAAGACTTGATTAAATTATATTAAGATATATGATTTAAAGTAAATTAAGAATGAAAAAAGTTTTCTGAAAAAGTTTAGAAGTATTTTCTTTTTTATTTCAATCTAAATTTAATCTCTCTAGAAAAGTAAATCTTAACTTTTTTTAAAAGATTTTCGGTTGATAAGTATAAATAATTTATTTGTATTATTATTACTGTTATTCAAAATTTTGTTGTTTATTGTAAAAGATATTCAAACCTAAGTCCTAATATTTATTATCAGCATTAAATATGAATTTTGTAATCATATTTTATTTATTATTAATTTTATGATTATGATTATTATTAGTAGTAATAATAATGATATTAATAATATTAATAATAATAATAATATTAGTAATATTAATTATAATCATAATATTAACAATATTAATGATAATATGAATAATAAAGTTAATTATTAATTTTATTTACAGAAAAATCTGTAACTACCTACGATTTGTATCCATAAATAATTATTTTGTTAGATTTTTCTATTGATAAAATTAGTAGATAATTACTTTTAGATTTTTGTGTATGTAGTAAATATGTAGGTAAAATCCATATATTATATTAAATTTACTTACGAATTTTTATCTATATGTAATTTATCTATGTTTTTTTTTGTAAATAAAATATGTAGGTATTACCTACAAACTTTTTCATAGATAAACTTCATAGGTAATGTTAAATTTATCTACGGATTTTTATCTTATGTAATCATCAGTAGATAAATAAAAATTTTCTTATAATGAGAGTCAATGTTGGTTCTCTCTCTTAAAAAACTAGTATCGCTTAAGTGATGGTCACCCAAACAATAAATAAACGCTTAAGCGAGAAAGACCATATTGACTCTCTCCTTTAAAGTTGGTATTACTTTAATGACATATGTCGATCAAACTATGAACTTTCTTCTATTAGGTGAAAATAGGTTGCTTTAGTGACACTGTAACAACTTCACCAAAAGATCTTGCTTTTGATTTTTATGTAACATAACTCATCATATTTGTTATTTTTTTACTAAGAGTTTTTCTAATTTTCATTTTTTTATGTAATTTAGTGGATAACTAGGACACTTGTTGAGTAACATACTTTTTTTAATATAACTTTGTCCATAGATGGGAAATTATGCTTGTCAACAATGATCATGCTTTTTATATAACTAGGTGCATAGTTGGGATGCTTATGTAAGTAGGATTGATCATGTTTTTTTATATATAACTTTGTGTTGCATGGGAAGTAGCATTGGTCATACTTTTTGATATAACTCACTAGATAATTGTAGTGCTTATATGAATAGTATTGATAATACTTTTTTATATAAATAAGTGTATAGTTGTGATGTTTATGTGAAGTGTCATTAGTCATATTTATACTAAGTAACAATAGTCATGCTTTTAGATATAACTCGATGTATAATAAAGATGCTTATGCTTATTAGTGGTGATAATGTTTTTTGATAAAAGAAAAACTCATAAATGAGGCCTTTATGCTAGCCAACATTGATTAAGCCTTTTAATATAACTTGGTGAATAGTTGTTATATGTATGTTAAGTAATATTGTTAAATTTTTTATATAACTTAGTGCATAACTAAGGTGTTTATGTTGAGTAACATTGGTAACACTTTTTTATATAACATAGTGCATAATTTTGAAGTGTTGAGTAGTTTTAGTCATTTTTTGTATATAACTTGGTGCATAACTATCGTGTTTATGCTAAGCAGTATTGATTATGCTTTTTTTATATTACTCGATGCATAACTTGGATGCTTATGTTGAGTAGAATTTTGAACATGTTTTTGATAATGCAACAATCTTTCATGTTTGTCAATAAAGAATAGCTCAAAGAAAGAGGTTGAAATAGAGATGTTTAAGATGTGAGAATGAGCTAAAAATCTTTCACATGTGTAAATCAAGCTAAAGATGCTCAAGATGTGAGACTGGGCTAAAGATTCACAACTTATGGAGCTAAGATAATTGATGCTAAAGTCATGGAGTCGAGTTAGAAATTCTTTAGATTTGAGGCCAAACTAAATATGTTCTTGTATCTGTCAATAAATAATTATTTAAAACACGAGAATGAGCTAGAAATGCTTAATGTTTAAGATCAAGCTAAAGATACTCCATACATGAAGTCAAGCTAAACATGCTTTCTTTTATTTCAATATAAATCACCTTTAATACAATAAAGTTCATGATATTTATAAAATTAACTAGTATGTAATTAAAACTCGAAATCAAATATGAAAAAATATTTGTCTTGATTCAATAAAATTTTCGTCAAATGAGTTTGAATGAAAAAAATAAATATAGAAAAATAATATCTAATATTGAATATCTAAATTTTTAAGGTGAATACTTATCAATATAATGAGAAGAAATAAATTTATCAGTATTACAATACTTATATTATAACGGGAAAGATTAGATAATATTAGAAAGATAGAAGAAGGTTATCAATACCAAGTTTGAATAAATAAAATAATCTTAAAATCAATTTTTGTAAGATATTATTATCAACTTCGCATAAAAATACATAAAAGGATAAAAAAAATTCTTCCATGAATGTTTAATCTTAGGACAATTTCATGACATTCTACTTGATAGGACAATTTGATGAATTTAGAATTTGGATCTTATTGTAGGTATTAAATGTTTTCATCGAAAAAGTATGAGTAATTAATGAGGTGAAAGTTTTGAATTTTCGTAAATTGAGTTAGCTTTCTGTAAAGAAATATACTATTACGAAGTATAAAGTAGGACTAAATTAACTTGTAAAAAGCTCTTTAACATTTAAGTAAATAAGAAAAATAATAAAAATAAAGAAGTGATATAAAATATAAGATAGAATATAGATTCAACTTGTTGTTATACATATTCCTACTAGTCATAATTTTTAGGATAAAAGTTATAAATAATAATATAATAATTGTTAAAAATATAATGAAAATAGTCCAGTTGTTAATATGGGTAGGTAGAATAAACTTTTACATTATACAGGGAAAAAAAGGCTAAATAAAAAGATACATGTATGAACCAAAATAAGTTAAAAAGTATACATGTAATGATTAGAAAGAGAAATTTTTAAGTGTAGAGAATAAAATACAATAAAATTCAAACTAAGTAATAAGAAGAAAAAGTAAATACATGCAATGAGTAAGTACATGAATGAACACTATGAGGGTTTTATGATTTTTAATCCCACCATGTCCATTGTATTTTCCCTCTTAAATTAAGGTTCATCACCCTTTAATTTTCCTTGTACACTGCATAGTTTGTATCAGTCACATCCAAGATAGTTATAGTTCTTGTTCAAAAGTGGTTGCTTTCGCCATTATGGTGCTCTTCAATGTTCCTTTTTGAAACATCCAATTGACACAATTAAAACATGAAAACGTTGAAATCTCATCATTATATCTATTGAAAGACGGAAAGGGCAACTAAGTTAAAAGGTTTAATCACAATAGATTTATCTACAAATGAATCCAAATCACTATAAACAACTAAACATAAAATTTAATCCAATTACGGTGATAATTACATGAGTTGGTTCAACTTTTGAACGGAAATGTGGATCATTTTCGTAAAAAATTGAAGCTAAAAGTAGTTTACGTGAAGATGTGAAAATTAGGAATGATATTTGTTTAATTTGATGGGAAAACAAATATCCTATTATTGGTATATTGACATAAGTTTTCGAAAAATAAAAAATAATGATTATTGTAAAAAAAATAATAATAAAGTGTTCTTTACAAGTGAAATAGAAAGTATTCTTCACATAAAATTGCCTCCGATGATGAACTTTTCTACATTTCGGTACACAAAAAGTGTTTGAAGTGATAATATAAAATTTTAGTATAAACATGTTGCATTGTTTTAGTGTGTTTGGTAGAACTTTTGTTTTTAGAGTTTTATGAGAATCTAAAATTGGAAAAAGTACGTCATTTTATATTTAATTTAAATTTAAAATAGAATATTTTTCGTAAAATAAATTTTCCCCAAAATGGTTTTTAACTAATTTTTTTTTTAAAAAGTCATCACAGAAAATTGGAAATTAACTTTATTGAGTAAAAAAGAAAAAAGTTTACTAAAACACTATCCAATTTTAATTTTACTAAATAATTTAATGTCTAACAAATTAATTTTACTTTGTAACACTCCATTATAAGTTATTACCTTAAATATTAGTGTTTTAATAAATTAATAATCCATTATCACAATTACAGTATTAAGATATTGTCGGCTTTAGAGTCTTACGTGCTTTTTTTTATAGTAAATTTTAGGAAAGATTATATAATATCCTTAACCTTCTACTCTCTCATAAATCATGTAAGATTTTTAGTTTTTAGTTATGATGAAATGGAACAAATTCTTAATATCCTTAAATTAATTATTGCATTCTAGTTTGATGTAATTATTATAGGTTCTTTAATTTGAATTTATATCTCACTAATTTAGATGTGGTAATTAAGTGACAAGTTTATCTTAAAAATAACATTCTTTTATTTTTATTAATAATAAACAATAGATTAAACAGAGACACGTAATAAAGTATCTCAAATTGACTGTTTGAGAATGAGGAGATAAAAACACTTTTCTATAGCAACTAACTGATTTTTCCTCATTAGAATCTCTGGATCATTTCATTATTTCACGCGGATATTTAAAAAAGCAATTAAAACTACTTTTCTAATAATTAATATTTGAAATGCGCGTAAAAGAAAGAAAAGTATTTAAAGGTATAAAATATTGATAAATACATGTGAAAAAGGGTAAGACATTATGGCAATGTTAAACAAAAACACGTTTTGTTTTAATACCATGTGGTGTCTATATGCTTTAAAATAAAAGGAAAATAAATAAAATAAGGATAAGAACAAATATTAGTCAGCTGAAGATGGCTAATTAGGTTTTATCATCTCCAAATCAGACACAACAATGAAGAGAAAAAAAAAAAAAAAAAAAAAAAAGCGGCAATATATTTAAATAAATAGAAGAATGGTTAAAATAAATTCCATAAATGCATGCATATATAGATTATTTATTCATTAGGCTCAATCCACACGTTAAAATTTTCAAGAAAAATGTCAACGCCCTCTCATTTCTGAAGCCTCTGTCTTTATCTCTGTGTATATATCAATCTTCTCAGCACACCATTTTTCTCAACACATATACCTAACACTACGTACCAAGTACGTCAAAGTGTACCTCTATTCTTCCTTCAATATCAAAATCCTGACCCAGAAAAAGTGATCAAGATAACACACTCCAAGACAAAGAACCACAAAGATAGAAGAAACCACGTACATACACATAAACCATGAAGCTCGTTTGGTCCCCAGAAACAGCCTTAAAAGCTTACATAGACACCGTTAAATCGGTAAGCACCCTTTACATCAAGATTCAAGAACCATGTATAGTTTTCTTGCTTCTTAGGTCTATTCTCTGGTGGGTTTATGGTTATGTAGAAAATTGACTGATAAATTTGATAAAAGATGCTAGCTTTCTAGAAAAGATTTGATATTTTTTCAAAAAGGGTATGTGGGTTGAGTTTGATTTGTTTGTTTTGGCAGTGTGAGAGATTCAAGGAATCTGGGGTGCCGGAGTTGCTGTCGGCCATGGCTGCAGGGTTTAACACAAAGTTCATAGTGGAATCGTGGTGCTACGGTGGCCCTATAGCCGCAAGCGTGGGCTTAGCAGTTGCAGCTCGCAACACGGGTGCAAGGCACGTGTGCATAGTCCCGGATGAGCAGTCAAGGGTGCAGTACATAAAGGCCCTGGCGGAGAGGGGGGTGTCTCCGCCGCCGGAGGTTGTGCCGGGGGAGGCGGAGGCGGCGGTGTCAAGGCTGGTGGGGGTGGACTTTCTGGTGGTGGATTGCAAGAGGAGGGAGTTCGCTAGGGTTCTAAGGGTGGCCAGAGTTAGCCCTAAAGGAGCAGTTTTAGCATGCAAGAACGCATTGCAGAGAAATTTGCGTGGAGGGTTCAGATGGAGCGTGGTGCTCCAAAGGGGTGTGCGAGTGGTTAGATCAGTGTTCCTCCCTGTTGGGAAGGGTTTGGATATTGCATACATAGGAGGTAGTAGAAGTGGTGCAGCACCACCACCATCACCGCCGCAAACAACCGCTTCAAAGGGTCCTTGCCGTTGGATCAAGCGCATAGATCAATCAGGAGAAGAACACCTCTTCAGAGAGTGATCCATTTTGTTCATAACTTAGATATAAGAACATAATTAAATAAACTATTTAGACTGTCCTTATAAAATATTAACATGTTTGGTTTCACGTTTGATTTTCAGATATGTCTAAACCTGATTTCTTCTGTTCAAAACGTGTTTCTAAACATGTTATTTATCATAAATAGTAACATGTTTTGTTTTCACTCTATGAAATTTTCGGATATCAAACATGGTGGGTTTAGTTTGAAAATCTAATTAAGATGTGTTGTTAATAAGTCAGAGATCGATGATGAAGATCAAATTCTTAACTGGGTTTCTTAAAAAATCGTGACGTATATATGATGGATTCGGCTATAGTATTTTTATTACTGGGATGATGGCTAAGATTAGAAAGAGGTATGGTTTTTTATGAAGTGATAATATATGTTATAAGTTTTGCAGTTATACATATGCTTAGTTTAATGCTTATATTGCACAGTTTTGTTTTTCAAAATTATTTGTATTTTGCAGAACCTTGACTTTGTTGTTCTTTCATTTATGTTATAGCAATTTGATGGATAAATATTACAGAGTCATACTCAGAGGCTTTTTTTGTATTTGTAGCCAAAATCGTGCTTTTCTTTGACCAAGTCTTTGTATTAAAGGGCATATTTTTCACACTTTTTTGTTCTTCAAAATGGCAATTGAAAACTACTTGCGACTTTATATATGTAAATTAAGATCGAGAACTCGGAAGTTATAATAGGTACAAAAAACTTTGGTTCAAGTCAATATCTCAGTTGGATCACCCAGAGATAAATAATCTTTTTCCCCACTTTTTTTTATTCAATGAGTAGCTGTAAGATTTTAAAAATTGATATATTTCAATGTCAATTAGTTATATAATGTCAACTTGGTAGAAGCTTTTGGTGGGTTAATGCCAATCATGCAAGAATTTTGGTTACTTTTATGATAGTTTGTGGCACGCAAGTCAACACTAAAAGTTTAACAGCCACTGTTGGACATATACATGTTGAAATAGTATAATTTTTACCAAATTGTGTAAATTTAAAGAAAATTTGAAAATACATGTAAGTCGTTTTAAAGACATGAGTTCTAATAAGAAAGTTATATTTTAAAATACTAATTACGTATATCTCATTAGAATTTACTTATTTTTCTTTTTTTTTTTTGTAATTTTTACCGATGAAAGGTAAAATAAGAAAAACCAAGATTATGGGGTCTTATTTTAGAACATTTTACATTTGTAAATTTTTGGTACATGAAATTATTTAAAACTTATTTATATAAGCAATTAGAAAATATACCATCAATATATTTTTATTCATATTTATAGTGTTTAATTTTGATTTTCCTAGATTGTAATTAAGATTAAATTTATTATTTCAAATAATTCAATCAAGATTAATTAGACTTTAATTGAGATTATTAGTTAAAATTGAATTTTGAGCATATTCTCTTACTCTCTTCTTGTTTGTAATTATTTGTAGAAATTCTATAGGTTTTAAATCTTTTTTGGAAAAGATATTCTTTAGATTTTTACGATCCTTTGCAATTCTTATATGATTTAGAGTAAATTTCCTTCAAATATTTTGCAATATCTACAATAGATTCAATTATTATGAGCTAGTATATGGAACAAAATTTGGAAACGAAATATTTGAAAGAAATTAGGAGATGTAAAATCTACAATTTTACTGGAAAGAAGATATTTAAAAAGTTGATTCGCTTAGTCTTAATTAATTTCTTGTAAGCTTAGTCAAGAGATAAAAGATATACATCTCATTGAGTATACGCTTGAAGACAAGGTGATATATAAAATATATTAGTAGACATTTGTTTTGCTAATAAGATTATGTTGGATTTGATGGATGCTTGTTTGATTTATTTTTAAATCATCTATTTTAATTTCCCCACACAACAATTCTCAAACCCTCATTGTTATTACACTTTATTGCAGCTAAGTTTTGATATTGATTGACTGAATTTACTATTGGATTCATGGATTCATTGCGAGATAACTTGAGATTAATTTTTCCTTATCTATACTACCATCTCTTTAGTATTAGATAGTATAACACTACTTTAGGCAATCAATACTGAAATTATTTTAATTTACTTTTGAAATGATCAATATCTAAATTGATCTTAAAGTTAGTAGTCATATATGTTAATAAGAATGTTTGTGGGGTGATAAGAATGTTTATTTTTTATATATTAGGATTTCTAATTTAGGTAGCTAGGCCTTGACTTATAATTAAGTTTATTTTCTCAATTTACAAAATACTATTTTTGTCTAAATTTTTTAGTACATAATGTCACTTTTAATCCAAAACCTTAAAACATTGGATTTGTAGATTTTTTTCTTATATTGTGTTTAATTTTATCATTTTTATTTAATGTGAGACTTAGCTCACAATTGGATTCCTAATAGTCATCTTAATTAAATAAATCAAGATATAGGTTAAAAAATAGGTCTTTCATATATAATAGTGATTGGTTATGCTTGTCTAATTAATTATAATAATAAATCTAAATGATGTTTTTAACTACGCTTGTGTTGGTTTTTATTAAAGTAAGTTATTAAAAGGAGATCCAATCTTGATAATTTAAGAGGTTTACATTTAGTTTTTATTAGCAAAAAATTTAAAGGGGTAAGAGACATATAGATTTGATTGTTATGAAATCAAAAGTATACACAATGTCCTGGTTGTTACCAAGTTTATTTTCTATCTTAATTATTTTAATTTTTTTAAATGTTGTTACGCATTTTAAACATACTTTTTTTTTAAGACGTTGTCAATCTTTTAATCAATATTTTTTTGTTGTAGCAAAACAATTAATATTTTATAAATGTTACTATACATTTAAACTTTATAAAATTAGTTAATAAACAGTTTATTTTAGTTAAATAATAGTTTTAAAATGTATTTATACATTTAGAAAATGCTCACAATAGTTTCAAAAAATGTGATTTATTCTTTTAAATCAATAGTAATAGATCTAAAAGTGTGGTTTATATGTTTCGTCACCAATTATTTTCTTTTAGACAATATTATTGAAATGTGAAAATATAATAAATTATATTTAATAAAAAATAGAAAATAGTTATTCACTTTCATGAAATAATTAAATAAACAATTAAATCAATTAAAGATAGCAAAATTAATGTAAATAGATAATGGTTGTAATGTATAGAATGATTTTCGATATGTAAGTGACATGATAAAAAAAAGATAGTAAACATATGAAGTATAAAGATTTCATAACTAAAACTAATGAAACCAAAGTTAATAAAATATTTAATATTATTTCTATATTTCTTTTATGCAGCTCGTTGACCAATTTCCTTCGGATCCAACATAAAAAATATATAAAGAATGAATAATGAATGAATGTCAACAAGAATGAATCTATAAAGAATGAATCTTTATTTATTTATTTTTTCTAAACTTCAATGCGGTAAAATACTTCCTTCAAGACTCTCAACAAGATGAATAATGGGATAAATTGTAGGTTACTAATTATTAATACTGGCACTAGATAATTTTCAAATTTTTTATGATATAAAAAAACTTACACAAATGGATAAAGCATAAAAGGGGACAATCAAACATTTATTGACAACATAACAAGCTTTACAAAGCTTTTATGTTTGAAATCCAAACTAATGTAGCAAAGTCAATAAGTTATATGTTTCAAAAATCAAAGTGTATTTTTTGAGTTGACATATTATTTGAGAGGATAGACATGTTAACTTCAAAGACGTGCAATAAATTGATGAGAAATTACAAAAAGTTACAAAATGTATCCTGAGAAAAAGTTATGATTCTATTGATGCACATAATTCGACCAATTTAAATAAAAAAGTTTTATAAAAAGATTATACTAGTTCTACATATAATTGTTTTATAACTTATTTTTATTTAGTCTATTCGTTATTATATGGTTAAAATTGGAAAATTGTGTATTCTCATAAAATTTTTACATATATGTATACCTTTGATAAGTAAAGAAGGGGAGGGGAAAATTTTTATTAAGGTGAATCTAATTTTTTTTCCTCCAAATAAAAAATATTTAATGTTCTAATTTAAAATATATTTTAATTTTTGGGAAGGTTAAAAATAACTTTAAACAATTATATTAGTTCTTTAAATTTAGATTTTTTTTTATAATTTGAGAACTAAAATAAAGTTTCTTCTTTTTAACCATTGATAACTATAACTAAATTGGTAACATTCACTGTCTCTTTCCATTCTCACTTATCCCTTCCTCTTTATCTTTTTGTTTTTCTCTATAAGATTTTTCTATCATATCTTATCTCTTCAAGAATTTGATCTTACCTCTCAATAGTTAAGAAATCAAAGATTATTTTAACTCGATTAGATTTCAAATAGAGTAAGTTCTTTTTTATTCTAAAGGTTATTTGTTCTCTTTTTTTTCTTAAGATTTTGTCATTAATCTTGATGAAATCAGTTGAGAAAAGTGATCTTCTTAACTTGATTAATTTTACACTAAATTTAGTTATGTTTGGATAATTTGCTAGGTCCCCAAACTTTTGTAACATTACATATTGAATTCAGAGGAATTCAGAGCTTGCTTAGAAATAAATCATTTTAGATAAAGAAAACTATTTATGTATTTGATAGAACTTTAGAATAGATAATCCATATGTGAAGGTGATGTGGTAATACTATTTGTGTTTCGTAAAGGATTGTGTATTGTTGAAATATTTTGAATGTTTAAATTTAAAATAAATAGAATAATAATGTGCATGTCAATTCTGTATAAATATGGCATCAGAGAAAAAATTCTTAAAGGTTAACCTGCAATAATATTAACAAAATATCAATAAAAGAAAAGCTCTACCGTAATGGTGGATATCAAATAAAATACTTCATATGTGAAACTAAAGTTCGAATACTGTCAGCAACAATACATAAACAAAATAAAGTGCTACAATTTCATACATTCTAGACCTTCAAACTCAGTTATATTCATATTTGAAATAAAAATTGATAATGCAAGTGAATTATATATACAAATATTCATTCTCCATTAAAATCTTGGTGTTAACATTTGAGGCATTAGTTGTGTTTGTCCTTTCTGGTAATTATTCAAATTAATAGAAACCCTTACATTCAATCGACTCAACAACAACTCATTTTATCAAACTCACCAGCATCTCAAAATTACACAATCAAATTACACATAAATCTAAACCACGAACAAAAATATTTGAACCAAAATGTAACCATGAAACAATAATTATAAACCACTAGTATGAATTGTTTCAATTAACAAAGTAAAAGAAAAAAATGGACTCAAACACTAAATGGTATTTCTCTTTTGTCGAGGGTTTTATTTATTTATTTTTAATTTATTATGTAAAATGAAAATGGGACATGGCTACAATTATTTGAGGAAAACAATATAACAACTGACTAATATGAATTGTAGACATTGTGTTCTTATTTATTTGTAAATAAGTAGTGAAGAAGAATGAAGAATGAATCGTTGCAAGTGACATCAATTGTTTCACGACGGATGTCAAGTAGGCCAAATTATAATTCAATTATAGAGTTTAGATTGTTATGTTCTTAAATAGAAAGAATTATGTCATGACTATTGACTATAATTTTTTATCTAGTGATAAGCACTCGATAGATATTACTATTTAGAAACTTTTGTTTGAGTAACATTTAGATTGCTTATAGTTTAAAAAGTAGAAAAATATTGAAAATTCATATATAATTATTAGTATATTTATAATGTTTGAAGTATTTTTTTAACATTTAATCAACATAAATTAAGATATTTGATGACGATTGATGTGGTCTTAGTATCTTGTTTTTTATTTATATACGATTATTTTTTATTAATACTATTTTTAATTACTTTTTTTTCATTATTTTATTATTATTTTATTATGTTAACAGGAGACACCAAATCAGTGCCATTACACTCACTCATGAAACTCACACAAACCAATATAATTGAGAGTGCTTCACAAATCTATTTTCGCAAATCCTTCGTAATCCATTTAAACGAAGACACAGTTTCTACACTTTTTCTTTTTGTTGACAATTATATTATGTAACACGTTAATTAATATGAACAAGTATATATATATATATATATATATATATATATATATATATATATATATATATAT